>ENA-OYZG01000509-OYZG01000509.1-human-gut-metagenome-genome-assembly--contig:-NODE-509-length-11125-cov-5.367299_pt1 | contig 11125 bp, 7 predicted proteins | sample MGYA00244071_ERZ653466 | MGnify/ENA primary metagenome ERZ653466 (study PRJEB26926, sample SAMN06165150) | human gut metagenome | biome: ENVO:00009003; feature: ENVO:2100002; material: ENVO:00002003...
ATATAATATATAATATTAAACATTAAAAAACGTCGGGGTGTCCCGACGCTTTGAAAACGATTGTCCTTGGGTTTTGCGACAATCAATAGTTGTCCGCGGATATTTCAAAATAACTTTGGGGATGATTGCACGTCGGGCAAACCTCGGGCGCGCACTCTCCGACGACGATATGGCCGCAGTTTCTGCATTCCCACACTTTCACCGTGGATTTTTTGAAAACTTCCGCCGTTTCGATATTTTTCAACAGCGCGCGATATCTTTCTTCGTGGTGTTTCTCGATCGCCGCGACAAGTCTGAATTTCGCCGCAAGTTCGTGGAAGCCTTCTTCTTCGGCTGTTTTTGCAAAGCCCGCATACATATCCGTCCATTCGTAGTTTTCGCCCGCCGCTGCGGCAACAAGGTTTTCCGTTGTGTTTCCGATTCCGTTAAGTTCCTTGAACCAAAGTTTGGCGTGTTCTTTTTCGTTGTCGGCGGTTTTCAGAAACAGGGACGCGATTTGTTCATAGCCCTCTTTTTTCGCAACCGACGCAAAGTAAGTATACTTGTTTCTTGCCTGTGATTCGCCCGAAAAAGCCGTTTCGAGGTTCTTTTCGGTTTTTGTACCTGCATATTTGTTCATTTTTCTTCTCCTTATAAAATATTTTATATTTTGGAAACGGCACGCCGTCGCGTGCGTTTGTTTAACGATTATGCGCGTTTTCTCTTAATGACGACCAACGTAACCACGATGATTGCCATAAGCACTGCCGCGCCGCCCACGCCTGCGCCGATGCCGATTGCCAGCGTGTTTGTTTTCGCTTTGGGCGCGACGTAGTCTTCTGCAAAGATGAAGTAGCCGAGCTTATCGGTTTCAAACGTTACGGTGCCGTCGCCGTTATCGACGTAGTTTACTTCCGTCCATTCGCCGTTGTTGTATCTGATGAGTTTCGCGCCGTTTGCGCTGACGTTCATCGTTACGGTTGCGGGGCTCATAAGTCTGGGCTGTTTGTCGGCGTTCATAAGGACGCTTTTGTTCTTATATTCGCTGAGCGACAGGAAGTAGACCTTGCCAGCGACGTACTCTTTGCCAAAGATTTCCTTATTTTGTCTTAAACCGTTGGTGAAGTTATCGCGGCTTGCGGCGTTGTTTCTGTCGAGTATGCAGAAGTAAACGGTGTATCCGCTGTCAGCCTGCGTCCAGCTGCCCGAGATCGTGCCGATGCCGTTATCTTCCAGAACTTTATCGTCGGGAACGTTAACGTCGCCGCCCCATACCGAGTTAAGTTCGTTTTCGGTGATGGAAATCGTCGCTTCGATTATGCCGTCCGCCGACACGGCACGGGTATATCTTTCGGATTCCGCACTGCTGTCGACCGTCCAGGCGCCGCCCTTGATAAGTCCTTTATGAACGACTCTGTAAGGATATCTGCCTTCGCCCACAAGTCCCGCAGCGTTATTCACGACCTTGTAACTGGCGTCGCTGACGCGATAAACGATGACAAAGTCTTTTGCGATTTCTTTGTAGTTGCCGCCGACGGAGTCTTTGTCGATAAGATTTTCAACCGTGGGCAGATTGAACGATTCGCCTACGTTTGCAGTGATATCGACAAGGTTGAATTTCGCGCCGTTAACGTTGATTTTGCGGGCGAGCGAGACCGAGCCGATGAAATTTTCGTTGCCCTTATATCTCACGCGGACGTAGCATACGCCACCACCCTGACGGACGGGAGCACTGCCGAGAATCGTCTTGAAATCTTCATCAAAGGAATATTCGTAAACGATGTCGTTTGCGCCGACGACCATGCCGTAAGTCGTCTTGTAGTAATTGAACGCGTCGTCGACCTTTTGCACTTTTTCAGCGAAGTCTTCGCCGTATTTTGCGTCGTACGTAACTGACGCGTCTTTAATCTTAATTTCGGTGTCGATTCTTTCAATCGTGAAAGTTTGTTCAAGAATGTATTCGTTATTCAAGCGCGATACCGTGAACTTACCGTAGTATTCCCCTGCGTCGATTGCCTTGTCAACGGGCACCCATACGCCGTCTGCGCCCTTCTTGAAGTATTCCGCGAGTTCAATATTCAACTGTGACGGGCTTATGACGTTAAGCGTGTATGCCGCCGCGTTGTACGGAGCGCTGAACTTATCGACGTTGCCTTTTTCGTTGAACATTTTATTTTCAAACTTGACGTCCGAGAAGTCAAGCACGGACACGACTTTGGTTTCCGTGTCGTTGAAGCCCGTTATTTTCTGGAAGTTGCTTTTCGCGCCGAAGCTTTCGATTTTCAACGTATATTTATACGCGCCCGAAGTGGTGTCGTAAACGCCGTCCTTAATGTCGACGTTGATAATGAATGTTTTGCCGTTCTGATCGACGACGACGGGCTGATACTGACGCTGTGTGAAGTCGATTTCACCGATGTCGAGTTTGTTTTTGAGTTCGGTATCCTCATAGTATTCGATTGCGTAAACGATGTCTTGCGACAGCTCGAAGCGGTGACCGTTGATGATGCAAACGCCGCCTTTTACGAACGTATCGAGCACCCAGACGGTTGCGCCTGCTGGCAAAACGTCAACGTTTTCGGTCTTTGCCTTGCCGTTTTCGTCCTTGCTGTACGCGATATAACCTGCGCCGTCTTTCTGATAAATCACAACTTCGCCTGCGCCGATTTCATTGATGTAGTAGTAATTGCCGTTCGTGTCGACAGCGTAAATACCGGTGATTTTCGCGCCGCCGATTTCGCGCGGAGAAATGGTGACCGTAACAACCGCCTCGGTAACGTTCAGGACGTAGTTTTTGCTGTCATTGCCGGTAATACCCAACGTGACTTTGCAATCGGGATAAGTGCCGACGTTGATATTTGCCGTATTGCCCGTGCTTGTTAACAGTTTCACGTCGTCGCCCGACACAACGCCGCCAAACGTATAGCTGCTGATCTGGAACGACGTTTTGTTGTCGAAAGGTTTATCGACGTTATTCACCGTAACCGTGATGGGTTTGGGCGTTACGGTAATCGTCGCTTCAACGGTAACGTCTGTCAGGTCATAGAATTTTTTTCTTTCGCCGACGAGTTTGAAATCGTTGACGTTAAAGGTATATGTGCCGACGTCCTTGCCGGGCAGGATAATCGTGCCGTATTCGAGCGTGATGTTGTCCGTGCCTTGCAGTCCCTCGATACTAAACGTGCAGTTGTCCGAGTTCGTCAGAATCGTATTTTCGCCGTTATAAATCTTTGAGGCGATAAGCGTGATTTTGCCGAGTTTGGCTGGTAGGATATCGATATACGCTTTGGGTGCGCTTGCGGAGCCGCCCGCGTTTGTGATCTGGTAATTGTTGTTCAGTTCGCCCGCGATTTCGATATTTATAAGCGACGCGCGAAGCCCGGGGTTGACGGCAATGCTGTCAAGCTGGAACGTGCCTTTCCATTGGATATTTTTCCATTCGTCCGCTTTGTCGCCCAAAACCTTATCGAGCACCAATAAAGAGCCGTCGCCCGAAACGTAGTCGGTCATTGCGTAGTTGATGGTGCCGTTATAAACAAACTTCGCATGTTCGTAATTCTCGTCGATCGTAAGGCGGGCTTTTCTTATTTCGTGCGTGCCGACGACAAACCTGCCGTCCACGAGGGTGATGACGTTGCCGTTTACGTCAAAGAAAACCTTTTCATATTCGTCGATGAGCGCAGCCGTATAAGCCGAGCCTTCGACGTAGGAAGCCAGGACGTTGCTGACAATCACGTGTCTTATGCCTGCATTAACGCCGTCGTACGCCGCGTCGAAAGTAATGCCGATTTTCCCCGACGGGATAGTGCCTGTAAACTTGTTCGACAACGTGTACGAAACAAGCGACGTACTTACGTCGGTCGTATTGTTGAAGTATCTTCGGGCGTTCGTATCGATGTTGAAGTTGACGTTGATCTTTGCCCTGTCAAGGTTGACGTTGTAGATGGTTTCCTCGTTTGTATTGCCCGCTTCGTCGACAAGCCAGAATCTGACCTGAATTTGCGTGAGGCCTGAAACGTTTCTGCCCTCGTACAAATCCATATAAACGTCGTTTGTATCAAGCGAAAGTTCCTTTGCCTCGCCCACGACGCCGTCACGGGTGATTGCGTAATAAAGAGTCATCGGGCTGCCCAAAAATTCGCTGACGTAGCCGTCTTTCCCGACTTGTTTGTAGTTAAGGTTCACAAGAAGGGGCAGTAAGTCGGCATACGCGTCTGTCGAGAAGTCAAGAAGCCTTGCAATTTCGGGCTTGTATCCGTTATAGTTGTCGTATTTCACGGGAACGTTAACGGTATACTTGATATTTGACGAATTATAAATCGCTTGGAAATAATAAATGCGTTCGTATCCTTCGGGCGAAGTTTCGTCATAGCCTATGACATATTTGTTATCGACGATTTTGTCGTTGATGCTCACCCATTCGGTTTGCGTACCTACGAAAACGCCGTTTTTAAGGGTGCGATAACTGATTTGATAGGTTATATCCTTGATGGAAGAGAGCGTGTTGAACTCGATAACGACGTTCTGATTCGTCCATTCGCCGTTATACGCGCCGCCGTTTTCAATGTAAATTGCGGTTTCCCATTTTTCGGGCGGGTTCTTGTTGTCGTCGATTGTGAACTTGTGATAATCGCTGTAAACGGCGTGGTTTGCCCAGTTTTTTTGTACGTCGTTAAAAAGTGCGATTTGCTCCGCACTCGCGCCTTCGTAGAATCGTCCGACCGTGTCAATCGCTTTGAATTTGATTGCGTATTCGCCCTTTTCAAGTCCCGAAAGGGTGAAGATGTCGGAACCGGGGTTGTTGATTGCAATGCCTACTTGCCCTTCGATTTCGACGTAGTTGCCGTCAACTATTTTGTAAAGGGTATAGAAATACTTGACGTCACCGCGAGTGTCGGTGTCTTCAAGAACAGGTTTGAATTTTATTGTGTCGGTATAAAAATACGTGACGCCGTCTTTTTCGTTAAAAACGTTTTCGGTAAGGAGAGCAACTTCGTTCAATGCCGTGGGCTTGGTGTAGTCGATACCGTCGCAGTCGACGCTCAACGTCTTACCCGAAAGATTGATTGAGTTTTTATAATTTACACGATATATCGTGTCGGTTTCGATAGGCAACGCATTGTTGTCTTTTCCGTCGTACTTTACCGTGACGTAAAGCCCGCGGAAAGAACCCGTCGCGGGGTCGTTATTGTCAAACGCAAACGGCTCAACCGTTATGCTTTCCAAGCCCGTCGGATAACGCAACGTTTTCAGCTGTTCTAATGTATAATCGCTTCTTTTGTATGTTTTTGCTTTGCCGTCCGTTATTGCGCCCGTGCCAATATATGCTTGAAGAATGTCAAAACCTTTGATATCCGCTTCTTTAAGCCCGAAGAATTTGTCAAAAAGCAGGAAGGAGAACTGCTTTGTTTGCGTTCCGTCGGTGCGGATTGAAGTCAACTTGTTGAACGTAGGATCAAGAACGTCTTCGCCGTTCAATGCCCAGTCAAGGTTGCCGACAATATTGTTGTTGGTGGTATAAAGATTCGATATGTTTGCAATGGTATCCAAAACCGCAATGTCCGGTTTGGTTTTTCCGTCCCATGCTGCGGTAACGGGTGTGAAAAGGCTCGGGTTATCGACAGACTTGACCTTAATCGTGATTTCAAGCCCGCTGATTTCGATTTTCTCATTGCCTCCGTCTTCTTGACCGCCGGCATATACAAGGATATATTGTCTGCCCGCCGTGACTTTCCAGGTCGTGCCCGAATTATACGTTGCTTCAACGACTTGTTCGGCAGTTACGCCGTCTTTATCTTCGTTTTCTTCGATTTTTTTAACACTATCCGCTACGGAAATAAACTTGTGCGTCTTTTTCATTTTAGTGAATTTATACGCACTGTCAAGGTTTGCGCTGATTTCAATCGTCGCGCCAAGCGAAACAAGTTCATCGGGCAGTTTATAGTAAGCATACAGCCTTTCTCTTACGCTACCCATTATTTCTTGGTTGGGTGAAGTATACGCACTAGTGTCTGAACTCTTGACAGAAATTTTATAAGTAGCTATTCCACCGACATAAGCAAAATAGTTGGAATATGTATTCGGTTTATAAGTATAAACGGCAATATTACCGTCCGCATCCGCTTTAAGCGGCACGTTCCAATTCCAACTTGGCGAACCGATGGCAAGTTCTTGCGTGCCGGGCGTGTACGTACCTGCCGCAAAAGCCGTTTTGTTATCAATCGCACCCACGCGCGTAAAAGAAATTGCGCTGACAAGCAGTGCGACTGCAAGCATAAACACTAATGCAAGTCCGCTGATACGAAGTAAGTTTTTGCTTGATTTTTTTGCTCTCATATCTCTCCTCCGATACGCCGGAAAACCCGGCGGTATAGCCATAGTATGTGCAATTTTGGGCATAATGCGCCCAAAAGTTATTGCTATAAATATAATATACAAGATATTACAACCGAATGTCAAGTTATTTTGCATTATGACGCGCCATTTTCACGTCCCGTTTTCGCCGTTACCCTTTCAAAACATTGTATACTCGTTATCTTCCGTGCAACGCACTCTATACCATTGCGACACCATATACTTGTTGTCATTCGTGCAACGCACTTTATGTCATTGCGAGCGTAGCGTGGCAATCGCCGGGAACGGACACCGCATTATAAAACCCACGCAAGATACTTTTGTACTTGCGTGGAGAAAAGGCGCACACAAGCAAAAGAGTGAGCGTTATCGCCTGCGATAATGCGATTTCAAAAGCACAGTGTGCGCCGAGACGGCATAAACTGCCTTATGGAACTTTCGCGGCTCAACGTCATTGAACTCACAAATCTTGCCCTGTCCGTTGCGACGATACTGACGCGCGACCTTACCGTGTCCGAGACGGAATGTCTTTTGAAATTCCTTTGCATCGTGCGCGACGATATATCGCTCATACTTTGCGACAAACGCAACGACAAGTCATGATACGTTACCACTTCCGTGCGACACTCTTTATATCATTACAATGCGGTTACCCTTCCGGGAGATTGCCACGTCGCGTTGCTCCTCGCAATGACATAAGTGCGTTGCACGGGATAGAATAAAGAAGGTACGAAAATTTTGCAAATAGTTTCCGGTAAACAAACTCTTGTTATATTCCGTACGAAGTACTGTGTCATTGCGAGCGAAAAAACGGGGACCCCACGGGATACTTTGTACCCATGGGGAAAAGGAATAAACAAGCAAAAGACAAGCATTTTCGCTTTTAGCGTGAAATGATTGGTCAAAAGCGTAGTTTATGACGCGTGGCAATCTCCCGGAAGGGTTTCCTTGTTATAATATCCCGTGCGCCGCTGTCAATATGACAATGACTGCTGTCAATATACACAACAAATTACGCTTTTCAATTTCAAAAAAACCTTCAAAAAAATTGAACTCAACAAAACGAAAAACGGCGGGTTTTCAAAATCGGATTTTCCGTTTCGCCCTGATAATACGTCGGTTTTGACAAAACGTCAGCGGTTTTGTATAATATAATTATGAAATATGATAAAAAAGGTTTCACTCTTGTGGAGCTTATCGTCGTAATTGCGATTATGGCGGTACTTGCCGGCGTCGTTTCGGGCGCAACCGTGGGCATTCTCAACAAGAAAACCGACGAAGTCAACTACATATACAACGGAAAACAAATTTCTGCACAAATCGTTTCGTGGGCGCAGGAAGTCGTTGAACGCCCTTCGTTCTTCACCGAACTTACGGGGATCGAAATCGACGTGACAGTGACAGATCTTTTGTTGTATGGCAGTATCGACCAAATATGGACGGATGCGTACTCGGAAGCCGCTTACAATACCTTGAAAAACAGGTTTTCGTCCTTAAAATGGGCTGATTCGTACGGCGTTCCCGAAAAAAAGGGGACTTTTTCCGCCGATTTTAACACGGAGCAAAAAGCGATTTATCTTTATTACAAGGGAAAATCGCAAGAATATCGTGAAGTATATTACAAAATTTACCTAAGCGGTGAAAATATCATCACCGAAAAAGGCACAGGTTTTTAACGATAAAGCGATAAATGTTATCGCTTTATCCGAGTTATATTTGCCTTTCGGCAACGCTCTCTGTCATTACAATGCGGTTGCCCTTCCGGGAGATTGCCACGCTACGCTCGCAATGACACAGTACTTCGTACGGAATGGAACAGTTTTTTGTTAACTGAAAATAATAGCACATTTAACATACGCTCTTTATGCTATTGCGTGCAACGCACTTTATGTCATTCTGAGGAGTTGCATAGCAACGACGTGAGAATCCCCCGGAAGGGAACCATATTATAAAACCCACGCAAGATACTTTTGTACTTGCGTGGAGAAAAAGGCGCACACAAGCAAAAGAGTGAGCATTATTGCTTGCAATGATGTGATTTCAAAAGCGCAGTGCGCGCCGCGCTATCTGAACATCTGTTCCTGACGTACTTTCTTATGCGGTTTTTCACCTTTGCGTAATTTTTCGGCAGGACGTATTTCCAATTCCCGTCGTTCGTCCCCGGGGTATTCATTCTCGCCTCCGAGCCCTGCAACAGATAGTCCTGCATAGGCACGATGACGAATTTCGCGTGGGAGCGCATTACCCTTTTGAAAACTTTATCAAAGACGTTCTCGTCGGTTGCGCCGAGGGTTTTTTTGACGTACTCTTTGGTGCCGTTATCGAGCGCGTCGTACCAGCCTTTCAGCGTATCGTTGTCGTGCGTGCCGGTGTAATAGACGGTGTTATACCTTACGTTTTCCGGCAGATGCTCGTTATCGCTCTTGCCGTCGAAAGCGAACTGAAAGACTTTCATTCCGGGGAAGCCGGTACGTTTCACAAGGCGGCGCACCTTGTCGGTGATAATTCCGAGGTCCTCGGCGATAATTCTGCCGTCGAGGTCAAGCCCGTCGAAGATTTTCGTGCCGACGCCCTTCACCCACCTGCCGATTTTTGCGGTCGTTGCGCCATACGGCACGGCGTAGTAGCTTTCAAACGCGCGGAAGTGGTCGATGCGGATTTTGTCGAAGAATTTCAGCTGATGCAGCAAGCGGTGATGCCACCACACAAAGCCGTCCGACTGCTGTTTTTTCCAGTCGTACAGCGGATTGCCCCAAAGTTGCCCGTCGGCGGAGAAGTAATCGGGCGGCACGCCGGCGACCTCTTTCGGGCGCATATTTTTGTCAAGCCTGAATATTTCAGGGTGTGCCCAGACGTCCGCGCTGTCGTACGCGACGTAGATGGGGATATCGCCGATAAGCGCAACGTTTTTGGATTTTGCGTAGTCTTTAAGCGCGGTCAATTCGCGATAGAACTCGAACTGTAAAAACCGCCAGAAATCGCACTCGTCCTGAAGCGCGGCGATTTTTTCGTCGGACAGCGTATCGCGCCGTCTTTCGTCCTTTTCCCACGTATCGAACGACGAAAACCCGTTTTTGACTTTGAGCGCCATAAACAGCGCGAAGTCGTCCAGCCAATATTCGTTATTTTCAAGAAACTTTGAATAATCGGAATTTTTTTGAAATCTTTTGAACGCGCAGCGCAGCACGTCGTATCGCGAGTTAAAAATTTCGGCGTAGTCAAGTGATTTTGTTTTGGCGCGTTTTGCCTCGTTTTCCGTCAAAAGCCCGCGTTTAACAAGCGTATTTATATCGATAAAGTACGGATTCCCCGCAAATGCCGACGGCGATTGATACGGGCTGTCGCCGAAAGACGTTGGCGATAACGGCAGCGTTTGCCAGAAATCGACCTTCGCGTCCGCCAAAAAATCGACAAAAGAAAACGCGCCCTCGGACAGCGCGCCGACGCCGTATTCAGACGGCAGACTTCCTATATGCAACAGCACCCCGTTGAACTTTTCTTTCACTTGTGCGGGGCCTCCTCATGCGTGACCGCCTCGCCGAGCCTGTTCGCCCAGCTTTCGCAATACAGGTCGTAATAGGATTTATTTTGTTCCTGTCTATAAGCAATGCACTTTTTGTTGTTGCACCATACAAACGACGGAATCCCGACGACAAACAGATACAGCGGCCCCAGAATCAGCGACTGAATGGTATGGCCGTACTCATGCACGGACACGGTTTTTTTGTACTCATCGCCGCGCTTGCCGTTGATGAAGATAAACGCGCCCAGCGACACGCCGCCCCAATCGCCCTCGTGGAAGGTCAGGATTGCGCCGTGGTAATAGGCGTGCTCGCACCTGATATTTTTCAGGAAAAGCAAAAACCCCAGGACGTTTTGAATCGCACCCCAGGTGAACTGTAAAACCAGGTAAAAAAACTGCAAGATATATTTCATAATAGCCTTACTTTGTTCTTATTTTGAACGTATAGCGAATGGGAGTGCCCTTGTTGGTCTGATAGGCGCGGTTAAGTTGCGGATTTGTCGTCGGATCTTTCGTGACGTATTCAAGCGTAGCCGTTGGCACCGTCGCGCCGCCGTCCCAAGCCTCAAACTTATTCTTGTCGTTGTGGTAGCTGACGATGAGGTAATATTCGATTTCGTCGTTATTCGTAACGCCCACAACCTGAATGACGATATAAGGATTTTTGTTGTCCGCGCTGACAAAGGAACTGCGCTCCACCGCGTTGCAGCCGTCCGGCACAAGGACCTTTTCCGTCCCCGACGCATCGGGATTGTAATATTTGACGGGAATGTCCAGCCCGATTACGGTCTGATAAATGCGCTTGCACACCATTGCGGAATACGTGACGTACCACCCGTGCACGCCGTTGTCCACGTCTTCTTTGCGCGGATCCGGCTTGTTGGGATAAATATACTGCCCCGAAAGGTACGTAACCGCCGCGATCGCGTTCCTGTACATGGTCTGCGTGTCGGTTTCGGCAGCGCTCTTCTGACGGCGTTTTGTCGTGACGTAAACGGCAGGCGTAACCGACGCGGCAAGAATCGCCATAATGGCAATGGTCACGATAAGTTCAACGAGCGTAAAGCCTTTTTTATTTTTGAAAACACGCCTTTTCATACTTATATAATTATACTACTTCGCGCGTACAGTGTCAATATATTATTTTTTGCAGAGAAAATGTTTCGGAAACGCTTTGAATATGTATCACCGCCGTTGTCCCCTTGCGAGCAACACACTTTATGTCATTCTGAGGAGTTGCATAGCAACGACGTGAGAATCCCCCGGAAG
>ENA-OYZG01000511-OYZG01000511.1-human-gut-metagenome-genome-assembly--contig:-NODE-511-length-11114-cov-4.665612_pt1 | contig 11114 bp, 17 predicted proteins | sample MGYA00244071_ERZ653466 | MGnify/ENA primary metagenome ERZ653466 (study PRJEB26926, sample SAMN06165150) | human gut metagenome | biome: ENVO:00009003; feature: ENVO:2100002; material: ENVO:00002003...
GAGATCCTGAGATGTCTCGTGGGCTCGGAGATGTGTATAAGAGACAGGTTTAACTACCCTTAAAGCCAGTCGTAGAGCCACTTCAGCACCTCTACAAAGTCTACTACATTCCCCTCTACAACGCCCGAAAAGTGCCTACTTTGTAGTCGGCACGAACTCTTCAGCGGTGAACTGGGCGATTTGGAACGTAGCCCTTGCAGGTGTTTTACTATCGTCACCGTCAGAGGTGGCACGGAAAATCTTGCCGTCCGACAGGCGTTTGAAAACATCGTGATATTCAATCGCCACCGAAGTGGGAACTGAAACAGTGTAAAGGCTTGTAACTCCTGCCTTTTCGGCGTTGCGTGCTTCCATTGAATTGTCAAAAACAATCGCCGCTTTGAAAGAAGCACCTTCCTTCCATTCTACCACGAAACCGCCTTCACCGTCTGAAACCTTGCTCTTGTTCAAAAACACGCAGTCGGTCATTGCTTCGCTTAGTAAACTCATATTTTCCTCCAAACTTTCAACTGGGCGTTGAAAACTCCTTGCCACGTCAGCACAGAGCCGTTTGAGCCTGTCGCTTTCGTATAGCTGTAACCGCCGAAACTTTCCGATGTGTACGGAGAAATTTCTTTTTCATTTTTGGCGATATATTCTTCAATCTTCCCCGATAGGTCGATAAACGCAGGAGGAATACGCATCGCCCATATCTGCCCTGTAAACGTTTCAGCCGTCAGTTTTGCGACTTCTTCGGGAACGTTTTTGTAAACCCCGTCATTGAAGTGACTTCCCATAATGCGGAAATACTGCCCGCTCAGTACAAAATCGAACGGCGTGATACCGCCGTCTGAAATTGTAAAGTCACCTATGTGCTTGTCGCTGTCGGTTGTAAACCAATTGCGACATTCTCTACATAATTCCGTCAGCATATCACGCCGTCCTTTCATCGCTTACGCAAGTGCAACAATCATGTTGTCGTCAAGGTCTTTGATGCCGTAAAGAATATCAAATGAAATGGTATCCTTCTTATGCTCCATATCGTAGCCGTAAACTACTCTTACTGCAAGACCGTCAGCGGAAGCAATTGCCGCATTAGCCGCACCCATAGGCAGTTCGAGGTTTCTCGTAACAAGTGCAAGACCGTTACGGTGGAACGCTACCGAATGAGGCTTCTTAACGAGTGTTGCCACTGCTTCTGTCAGTGTTGCGTGTACGGGCTGGTCGATAGCAACGCTTGCTACCTCACTGCTTGCCGCTGTTGCATCAGCTTCAAAGTGATAAATGTAGCCGTCAACAATAAAGGCATCACCCTTCTTAATCGTACCTGTTGCCGCTGTAACGCCTGTCAGCTTTACGGTTGTTGCGCCTGCTGTTGCGGATACCTTGTACCCTGTCGCTGTGCCTGCTGTTTCAGCGTATGTGTCGGGTGCGTTCTGATCCATATACGTATCGAGCGTGTAAACTCTACCGAGGAGAGCGTCACGGAGCGTCTGATTATCTCCCGCATAGCTTACCTTTGAGAGATTATCGGTCAGAGCATAAGCATACTTATGAGTGGGGTGAAGAACTAAGCGTCTGTTCTGTACAGGCACTTTCGCAAGGTCAAGCGTCTTTGCAATATCCGCAATATCCTTAAGGTTTGTAGGATTTGCGGTTGCAGAAATAGTCTTTCCTGCCTTGCTTGCCGCTACTGCGAGGAGGTCGGCATCAACGGCTTCTGCGTGAGCCTGCATTGCAGGAGCGATTACCTGTTCGGAAAAATCCTTTATATCAAGTGTCATTTCCTTGCTTGTAACGTCAACCGTAATATCACGGTATCTGTCAAGTTTTACGGTTGTCGAACCCTCTGTGATGTCCTGCGTTGAGGTCGTGCCTGTGAAGTTTTTTGAAATAAACTTTGCGGGCTTACGAATTGTAATGGTATCGCCGACCTTCACAAACTCGTTTGAGTAATCACGGTGAACAAGGTCTGCCATTACAAGATTTGCCTGTAACACCATTAACGCTTCGTTTGCAATTACCTGCGGTGTTAAGATTGTGTTTGCCATAATTTTCAGTTTTCCTTTCGTCAGTTATTCTTTCGCCATTCTTTGTACTCGGCGAAAGTCATTTTATTCGGGTCGCTTTCTCCGTTTTTTGAGGGCGGTGTAGGAACGTTTGCTCCCTTTGTACCCTCTGCGGTGATAAAGTCCGCCCACTCTGTTTTTATGCTTTCCGTCAGCTTGTCGTTATCCTTGATTTTGCCGTTTTCGTCCAGTTCCACGCTGTCAACATCGGAAACCTTTAATACGCTGTCGATTCGTTTTTCGGAAACCCCTGCCGCCTTTAAAACATCACGGTAAGCCGCTTCTTTTGCGGTGTGCTTTTCCTTGCTTGCAACGTCCGACTTGTAAGTTTCAAATTCTTCCTTGACAGCTTCATACTTGACCTTATAACTGTCCTTCCCTGCATCTTCAAGGCTCTTTTTTGCTTCGTCAAGTTCTTTCTGCACTTCTGACAGCTTATCTGCGTCAGCCTTTAACGTATCACGCTGTTCCTTTAACGTGTCAACCGTTTCGGCGTGTGCTTCGATAATCTGTTCTATTTTTTCCTCTTCGATGCCCATTGCTTTGAGCATTTTTCTTGTAAGTGCCATACAATCTCCTTTTCTTCGGTGGCTTTGCGTTGCCATTTGATGTATTTTTTTTGCAAAAGATAAAAAGAGCCGCAGGATTTACTTCCTACGGCTCAGTGGCTCATCTTTTGCTTTTCAATTTTGGTATCGGGATTTCAAACTCCCTTTTGCAAGATTTACACCACACATATAACTTACCGTCACGCCATTTCGCAACGAGCTTTCCGCAGTTACATTTTATCGGTATTTCTTGCATATCTTACCTCGCTTTTCATTATATACAATTTTTTCTTTTTTGTCAAGCGTTTTCCATGCTTTCTTTTATCAGCTTTTCATACTCTTCTTGATGCTCGGAAGCCGCTTTCAACAGAAAATGCACCGCTCCTTTTTTGCGATGTGTTCCCTCTTCAATTCCGATAGCGTACTTTACGTTCGTTCCTACTGCAACGTATGGCTTGTCTTCTTCGGGTGCGTTGCCCGAATAACTGCCACCTTTATAGCCTGGCTTATCAGCTTTGTAACTGCTTATAGCGGCAGACTTACCCCCGATGGCGTAAGTTATGCTATTCCGCAGTCTGCCTGTCAGCACATAGTCAAGCTTGCTTTCGTCAGCGCTATATACTTGGTCGGTCAGCGTGTCTTTTGCGTATGCTTCTGCGGTCATTCCGCAAGCCTTTAAGCCACGTTCAAAAGCCTTTTCCATTCGTTTAAGCACTTCGTCAGTGTTGTCTTTTGTTGATGTTTTAACACCCATCGTTCAACTTTCACCACCTATCGTTAATCCACTTTGCGAAATCCCTTAACTACCGCCGCCATAGAGCAACGGCAATTATACAAATTCCAACCGCTCGCTCCCATACTGCTGTCGCCTGGGAACATCAGCTTTTCGCCACCCACGATAAACGGTTGACTTTGCGGAATGGATTTTGACTTTGAATAATCATTTCCTGCGGCGGCGTGTGCTTCACGAGTCCTCTCGCCGTGAACGCAAAGCCAATATTTTTCAAGGATAATGCCATCTTCTTCAGCTTGATAAAATCCGTCTTGTCTGCCTTTGTTTTCGGCGGAAGTAACCATCGTCCGAGCGTTGCGAACGGCGGAATTTTCATTCATACCGATAACATTTGACAGTCTGCTTGCTATCGCTTGCATATCTTCACCTTGCAAAATCCCCTGCAAGACCTCACTTTTCATCTGCCGCACATTCCACGCAATATCTTTTGCAGTGTCAATCTCTTTATACGGCAAAAGGCTTGTATCCGACATTGCAAGTTCACGGACGGTATTTTCATCTACAATATGGTACGAATATCCAGCAATTGCGCTTTCGCATAACTCCCCGACTGCATTAAAATTTGTAACATACGTTTCGGGAAGTCTGCCGTTCAGATACTCTACCGCAGTTTCATTAACGTGGAGCAGATTTTCCGCAGTTTGCTTTACAGCGTTGTGAAACCACTTGCTTTGTATGGTTTCTTTTTTCTTTTCTCTCGCAAGTGCAATTCCTGCTTTCTTTGTAAGCGTTTTATCTCCGCTCTTTTTTGCTTTTTCGTAATCCTCTTGCAGTTTATCTATTTCCTTGCGCTCCTGCTCAAAAAACTTCTGCCACGACTTATAAATTTCACGCACCGACCGCAGATAAATTGACCTAACGTATTTTTCCATTGCGTCAAGGGCTTTATCCGTTGCGGCGTGTGCTGTTGACAGAGCGTCCATTATTCAACCCCCTGTTCGTCAGTTCCTCCGCTGTTTTCCTCGTTTGCTGTCTGCTTTGTAAGTATATCAGCATATCGTGCTGTATTTTCGTCCTGCTTTTTGCGGATAATTTCTTCTGCCTTATCGCCCATACCGAGTATTTGACAAATTTGCTCCGTAACCGTATCAGCGTCAAGGTATTCTGCCGCAGATAATATCATCTGTACTTCTTCCGACTGGTTAATAATTTTTGACCGTCTGAATGAAACAGTATCGTCAATTCCGATTAAAGCAAACAGTTTTCGGATAAACGTATCAATGCAATACTCATACATATCGCATTTGCTATCTAACGGCTGATATGCCGCACGGATTTCTGTTGCAGTCTTGTTTCCTGCCGAAATGTCCGCAATGTTTAAGCACATAAAGTCTTCATATAATCTGCTTTTTATCGCACTTATCGCAGTCTCGCTCGCTTGATACGGAACATCAATTGTATTCGCCTGTACATTTGCACCGTTTACACCATCACCGTCAACGTGTGCAACGTGCAATGTTTTCATGCGTTCAATAAATTTCGCATCGTTAATATCGTCCATATCGCCGCAGTTTGAGATAACCCAGTAGATAAAGTTTGCTTCGTCAAGGTTGTTTACAAGGTTACTGTTCAGCAGGTCGAATGCGTCAAGCGTACCTTTTCTTCCGACAAGTTCAGACTGCTTTTTATCGTTTGCCCACAGCGGAATTATCGGGAAGTCAGGATAGTTTTCACCATCATAAATGACCTCACCGTCAACCGCAGAAGTCCTTGTTTTCAGCTTGTACGGTCGCTTCTCGTGGAGCGTTTCGACCTTGCTGTTCTTCCTGCGGATATAGTCTGTATAACCGTCCTCTTCGTACAGTGTTGCTCTTAACGGCTTATCGCCGTCTATCTGCCAAAAGCGCACTCCTGCTCTTAATGCTCCGTTTTCTTCATCATACAGCGGTACAAATTCGGTTAGGTCGAAAGCTTCGATGTGGTCTAAATTCCACAACCCGAAAGATACGCCACTTACAAGTGCGTATTTGCCTAACTCCTGTAACGTTTCGTCAAAATTCTTGCCGAGTTTCTCCTTTGTGCTGTCGTTGCCAAAAACTGCACCGTTGCCAAGTAAATACTGATTTTCCTGCGTTATGGCAAAATTGAAGAAGTTTGACGCTATCTTATGGTTAGCCGTCCACTCGTCATTATGAGCGATGCCCTGCAAATCGTAAATAATCTTTTCATACTTCATAATCGTGGGATTTAAGCCTTTGTAATAGCCGTGCGCATCTACAGCCGTAGCAAACGCATTTGAGCATTTATGCTCGTATATTGCGTCAATTATAAACGTTTTACGGCTTTCCTCATTTTCGCCGAGGGCAAGTAAATCTTGATATGTTTTCATTCATCTTCTCCCGTTCTTACAGTTATCTTTTTAATAGCTTCTTCACTTTTCCTGAACGCTTCTACCATTTCTTTTAGTGCTTTTTCTGCATTTTCTATAGCTTGCTTTGTGTTTTTAAACTCTTGCGTTATTTCTTCCAAGCCATACACGCAAAAAGGAATTTCAAAATCTTTTGACATAAAAATCACCTCAAAATTGACTGATACGTTGATACCGTATCTTTCTTGTTCCATAGCCTTCTTATCTGACTTGCGACACTATCGGGCGCATCATCGTGTTCCGCATTCTCGTTATAGTCGCAAATTTGATTGATAAACTCTTTGTCCGTTCCTGCAACAAAAATCACGTTGTTCCACTCTGCTTTAAGATAGGACGTGATTTTCAAAAATTTATTCATATTTTCGTGATACAGGACGGCTCTTTCTCCACGCCTACGGAGTTCTTTTGCCAAATATCCTTTATCGCCGTTATCTTCGCAAAAAATCTTACCTGCATTAAACGCCTGTCGGAGCGACTGTATTTCATCAAGGCAATCGTCAATGTGTTTTCGCCACATCTTGCCTAAAACGTAATACTTGCCGTCTTTTTTTCGGACGATAGAAAACGCAGTGTAATCTTCTCCGCCGTAAGCGGCATCAATATGCCCTTCGCCTTGTTCAACGTTGCAAGGCTCTGCGTTTATCTGAGGGCTTGTGAAAATAACGTCTTCAGCGGCTATATGCCTTAACTCATAGTTTGCGGCGAAAAGTGAAGCGGTCATTGACTGCTTTTTCTCTTCTATCTGCTCGGGAGTGAGAAGTCCTGTCGAGTAGCAATCATAAACTTCGGGCGTTGGCATAATCGTAAAACAATCATCGGCGTGCCACGGCGTTCCCGTGTTAAATATCCTGCCGCCCCTGTTTTTGATGTTCTGCAATTCTTGATAAATCAGCTTCGTCCTGTCACGCTCGGCTTTAGACACTCTATCCTGCACGTTGACAATATCGTCCGTGAAAATAAAGTCAAAATGCTTACCAGTGATTGAGCCGCCGCAACCAGTGCCGACAAGCTGTGATGTGCCTTTAGCGTCAACGCTCAAATTCGTTGAAACCTCTGTAGCCGTTGCAACTGTCAACTTCAAATTCACGCCGTATATTGACTGGACGAAATATATTGTGTGTTCATCTTGCAAAATCTTCTGCACTTGCTTGACGATTTCCTTTATATCTGCGTCCGTTTTTCGCATAAACATTGTTCTGCGTGTCGGAAGCAAAATAATGATTATCGCAAGGGCAATTGAAACACAAGTCGTTTTGTAAGAGTTTCGGTGGGCTTGCAAAGTCTTGTCGCCGTCACCTCTTATCATCTCGATTATCCATTTGTTGTGCAAATCGGTCAGCTTGTCGAAGCCTATCATAGCACCGTATTTCGCAGGCTGTTCAAGAAGAAATTTAACAGCTTGTTCTCTTGTCATAGGCTTCCTCAATCCTTTTTTTTGCGGTGTTAAAATATCCCTCATCAAGTTCAATGCCGATAAAGCGGCGATTAGTATTCACGCAAGCAACGCCAGTGCTTCCACTACCCATAAAGCAATCGAGCACAACTCCATTTTCGGCGGTGCTATTTACAATCAAGTTTTGCAGGATTTTAATTGGCTTTATTGTTGGATGCCCATATTGCTTTTTATCCTTTTGATTTAGCGGCGTGACATAGTAGGTAAACTTTGTTTCATACTTACCATAAATCTTTACACCCTTTTCACGGAAAAACAGAATAAACTCTGTGTCGGTCAAATATTTGTTTCCACAAGCAGGAACGGGGTTTGACTTGTGCCAAGACAGAATATTCCAGTTGCAATTCTTCTTTTTAACAAAATAATCAATTAGCAAAATAATCTGCTTTTGGCTACAAAAGAAGTACACGTTGATTTTCTTCATAACCCTGCAAATTTCGTCAAGCACCTTTTCATCAAATCCGTCTTTGATGCCGTCAAGTTTTTTGACATATTGCTTATCTGCTTGCTTGTAAATTCCCGCTCCAACTGTTTCAATCATATACGGCGGGTCAGTCAGAATCAAATCCACCGAACCGTCAGGAATGTCTTTCATCAATTCAAGGCAATCACCGTGCCATAATTCAATCGGTTTCACCTTTTATCATAACCTCCATTTCCGCAATCAGACGGTTCAACATCTGCGACCGTAACCTTATTTGTAGGTTTTTCTCTCGTCATTCAAACACCCCGATTTCACGAAATTGCTCAAGATAAAAATCGTAAACATCTGAACTGTTTGTTATGCAAAACTGCTCAATTTTTGGATTTTCGTTGAAATTGCTTGATGTTTCAATGGTAATTTTCCCCACAGACGTTTCAAGCAAAATAATTTTGCTGTGGTTATTGATGTAGCGAAAACTGTAACCATTTTCACGGCAAATGTTCTCAAAGTAATCCGCATAATCGTACGCATTTGCATTTTGCTTTTGCATATCGCATAAACAAAATTCAACGCTCGGGATTTCCAACTCCACAAGTGCGGAAAGTTCTTTTTTGCCTACTCGCAATGTCGTTATTTTTATGCTGTCAATTCTGCACATTTCCGATAATGCCATTACGAGCGAGCAGGAACTGAATCCTGCTATAGGCGAAATCAGCCTTACGCTTTCATTTTCGTGTGGAAGAATATCTGCGTTGTCAATTAAATCTTTTGCAGAATTTGACAAATCAAAGCGGTTTCGAGTTACTGACTTCTGCGTGGGAATTTCGTCCTCATCAAAGTTCAAATCGAAATCAAACATTTTCGCTTACCATTTTTTCCACTTCGTCAATGATAGTCTTTTCAACATCTGCAACCATAACCTTGTCAACAGGCTTTTCTCCTGCTGTGTCACGCAGAACCTCAAAAGCTTTGACATCGCCGTTCATCGCTTTTTTCATCAGCATAGCGGCAAGCATTTCGCTTCCAAGTTTCTTACCCTGCTTCGTGTCATATTCCATCTGCAAAAGTTCGGAAAGGCACTCACGGAGTAGCTTACGCTCCCTCATCTTTTTGTGTGAGTTTCTTCCGCCTTTTGCCATTTCTTCCTTTGACAGCTTGTATGCGCCGGGCTTTAAATTCTGTGCGTTTGGCATTGTTTAACCACCTTTCTTCCATTTTTGGTTTAAAATTTTCGGTACGCAGTTTTCCCAACTTACGTTATGATGTATTCTTCTGTGCTTATCGCCCATTTCGGCTATTTTCACGGCTGACGGCATTATCATAACCGAATAAAAGCTTTTCAGATATGTACCACTTGCGTTGTAAACATCGCTCATTCCGCCTTTGTTTTGCTGTGTCTGTTTCTGTGTCAACATAGCGTCTACAGCCGTCAAGAAGATTTTTCCCACACTTCCGAGCCTTGTATACGTGTTTACGTCCTCGTTTATTCTGCCGAAAAACTGAAACGGCTTTTCAACGTCACAGAAGAATGAATTCATCGCTTTTCTTAATAATCTTTTTTGAAAGTTTCCACTTTTGCAACCGCCTATGAAGTCACCGCCTTGCGCCATTGCTACCGTATCAGCCTTAGATGCTTTCAAAAAATCGAGATACGCATCAAAAACTTCATCTATGTTTTCTATTGATTTCACTTTCATCTTACCACTTTCTTCATATCGGAACTGGAAGTCTGTGTAATCATCATCAAGTTCAAGAAAATACCTCACGCCGACTTCTTTTGCCAACTGGAAGCAAGCGTTTCTTGCATAGACTATCGTTCTGCGGTCCTTTTGCGTGTCCATAGTGTCGAAAGTTTTAGCAATTTTTTTCTTTGAAAACTGCAAGACCTTATCGCCAAACTTGTCACGATATTCTTTTTCCTGCTTATCTTCATCGTCAATAACGATAAAATATTTTCCAGTGTATTTCTGCTTTTTCAGCGTTTTCAGCGTAATAACGTTATTAGCCCTGCCGTGTGTGAGGATAAAAACCGCAAAATCTTTATTATGCACTTCTTATCTCCTTTATTTTCTCGCTTAACTCAACGTAACCGTTTGCTATAGCGTTTTCATAATCAATAATGACTAACGCCGATTTTTCCATCAGCTTCTGCATTTCTGCGCTTGCGTGAGCGTAATATTCAGCTATGTTGCGATAATTAAAACAGCAATGTCTATGAGCCGCTTCAATCAAAAATTCCTTTTCTTTTTCGCTAACGTCAGAATTTTCAATTTCCGAAATAAGTTCGTTTTCCTTTTCTCTGTCGTACATTTCTTCAAAACTCGGCTTTTCGCCAGTGATTTCATAATGCGGAATTTCAATTTTTTGCGTATAAGGATTTTCTTCATTTTCATTTTCGCCCAGTCCGAAGTCAAAATCAAACATCGACAAATCCACTTCCGCAAGCTCATCAGCGAGAAATTCCATGTCCCACGGGCTTTCGTTGCTTTTGTTGTCTACAATTCGCAGAGCCTTCACCTGCTCGTCTGTCAGTTCATCAACGCAAACGCAGGGGACAGTTTCAAGCTTCAGCTTTTTCGCCGCTTCGTATCTGCAATGCCCAATAACAATATTGTTGTCCTTATCAACGACTATCGGCTGAACAAAGCCATACTGCTTGATACTCTCTGCAACGTTTGCAATCTGCGTCTTATCGTGCTTCTTCGTGTTCTTAGCGTAAGGTTTTAGCTCTTTTACGCTCATTTCAGCGATTTTCATCTTCGCTTAACTCCTCCCGCAAACTCTGCGCATAATCGTCTGCCGCTGTGGATAAGCACTGCTTTAACGAACTGCAGCGCATTAGTTCACGTATAAAAACAACTGAGCCGTCCATCATAATCCACTCGCCCGTGAAATATAAATTTGAAATACTTTTCGCAATGTCATACTTATCGGGCTTGTATGTGATGCAAATTTCATAGCAAACTTTCGGAGCTACAATAAAACGGTAAAACCCTTTCGTAATCTCGCTCCAGTTTTCTAACGATTTAATTCTTTCGCCGTCTTTTTTTAACTGTTCTTCAAAGCCTATCATCGTTTCCTCCTATTCGACACTCGCTTCTTGTCTTTTTTCACACTTTCATTATACCGTTTTGCCGAGAAAATGTCAAGGTTTACGGCTCGACATCTTCAAGGTTGACGTTCAAAATGCTATCGGCTTTCACGGAATGCAAAACCGCAGTATGCTTTGCTTTGCCGAGCTTGTCAAAACGTATTGCATAGCTTATCGGGCGGTATTTTACCCCGTCATACGTTACAAATTCATCTCCGCTTATGGCGTTTTTCTGACATATCAGCAAAAATTCTTTACGTTCCATTGTTTTACTCCTTTCTCTACAAACTACAACGTAGATTTTTCGTTGTAGTGCTTGTTTTTGGCTTTGTTATGCGGTTTTTTAAAAAATCTCTACAAACTCCTGTCTCTTATACACATCTGACGCT
>ENA-OYZG01000513-OYZG01000513.1-human-gut-metagenome-genome-assembly--contig:-NODE-513-length-11107-cov-4.395042_pt1 | contig 11107 bp, 11 predicted proteins | sample MGYA00244071_ERZ653466 | MGnify/ENA primary metagenome ERZ653466 (study PRJEB26926, sample SAMN06165150) | human gut metagenome | biome: ENVO:00009003; feature: ENVO:2100002; material: ENVO:00002003...
GTCGGCAGCGTCAAGATGTGTATAAGAGACAGTCCTACGGCTCCGGCATCAACGGCATGATCGCCTGCGCGGAGGACCAGATCGGCAAGCGCTATGTGCTCGGCGACGAGGGGCCCAACACGTTCGACTGCTCCGGCCTCGTCTATTACTGCCTGACCAAGGCGGGCGTGAGCACGACGCGCTTTAGCGCCGCGAGCTTTGCCAAGGTGGAGAAATGGACGCTGATCTCCAGCATGGACGATCTCAAGCGCGGCGACCTGCTCTTCTTCACCGACGACGGCGCAAGCCGCGTCACGCACACGGGCATCTACATCGGCGGCGGCACGATGATCGACGCCTCCTCGAACAACGGGAAGGTCGTCAAGCGCTCGTGCACGACCGCCTACTGGACGCGCAACTTCGTGTGCGCGCGGCGCGTGTTCTGATGCGCTGCGCCGCCTGCCCGCGCCGCTGCGGCGCGGAGCGCACGCGCCATACCGGCCTTTGCAACGCGGGGGAACTCCCCCGCGTTGCGCGCGCTGCGCTGCACTTTTACGAGGAGCCGTGCATCAGCGGCACGCGCGCCTCCGGCGCGGTCTTTTTCTCCGGGTGCAACCTCTCCTGCGTTTTCTGCCAGAACCACGTCCTGCACGACGGCACGGCCGGGCGGCCGCATACGCCGGAGCAGCTCGCCGGCGTTTACCTCGCCCTGCAGGCGGACGGCGCGCACAACATCAACCTCGTCACGCCGACGCCGCACCTTGCGGCGGTGCGCGCCTCGCTCCTGCTGGCGCGGCGGCGGGGCCTTTCCATCCCGGTGGTCTACAACACCAACGCCTATGAGCTCGTCCCCTCGCTGCGCGCGCTCGAAGGGCTCGTGGACGTGTACCTGCCCGACCTCAAATACGTCACGCCCGCGCTTTCGGCGCGCTTCTCCGGCTGCGCGGACTACTTTGCCTTCGCCGCGCCGGCGATTCAGGAGATGTACCGGCAGGTGGGCACGCTCCGGCTGGACGGGGACGGCATGGCCGTGCGCGGGCTGCTGATCCGCCACCTCGTGCTGCCCGCCTGCGTGGACGAGGCGCGGCGCGTGCTCGACTTCATCGCGGACAGCCTGCCGGCCGAGACGCACCTGTCGCTCATGCGGCAGTACGCGCCCACGCCCAACGTCACGGAGCCGCCGCTCAACCGCCGCCTGACGGACCGGGAATACGCCCGCGCCGTGGACTACTGCTGCGCGCGCGGCTTTACCAACGTATGGATTCAGGGGCGTGAGAGCGCTTCGCTCGCCTATACGCCGGACTTTGACGCAACTTAACAGAAATGACACATTCCTGTTCCCTTTTCCCCTTGCGTCCACCCCCGGGCGGGTGTATACTATAGGCGTGAAAAGACATGAAGGCCAGGTTTCCGTCCGGCTGTAGCGTTTTTTCATTACCGATTTCCTCCTTAAACCGAGTAACGAACTTGTAAGTGCATCATAAGATCCTTTCGCCGTGGGAAATGATGTGAACGGAGAAAGGGCAGCCGGACGGAAAGTAAAGGGCCATCCCGCAGGGGATGGCCCTTATTTTGTGCTGTCTGCGGGCGGCGCGCCCTCAGCGCTCCTCGCCGCGGAGCTTGGAGAAGACGCCGCCGCGCTTGCCGCCGCGCGGCCGCGCGCCGCCGCCGAGCGACGCCTCGAACTGCTCGAGCAGGCGGCGCTGCTCCTCGTTGAGATGCTTGGGCACCTCGATGCTCACGCGCACGAGCAGGTCGCCGCGGCCCTGGCCCTGCAGGCGCGGCACGCCCTGCTCGCGCAGGCGGAACGTCGCGCCGGACTGCGTGCCGGCCGGCACGGTATAGCGCACCGGGTCCTTGAGCGTGGGGACGGTGATCTCCCCGCCGAGCGCCGCCGTGGCGAACGGCACCGGCATATCCAGGTACAGGTCGTAGCCGCGGCGCTCAAAGAGCTTGTGCGGCCGCACCGTCACGGTGATGTACAGGTCGCCGCGCGGGCCGCCGCGCCGCCCGGCCTCGCCCTCGCCGCGCATGCTGATGGTCTGCCCGTTGTCGATGCCCGCGGGCACGTTGACCACGATGCGCGTGTTCTTGCGCACGCGGCCGGAGCCCTTGCAGTCCGGGCACGGCTCCTTGATGATCTTGCCCGTGCCGCGGCAGGCGGAGCAGGGCCGCGTGGACGTGAACGAGCCGAGGATCGTATTCTGCTGTGTGCGCACCTGGCCCGTGCCGCCGCAGGCGGTGCAGCGCACCGGCTCGGTGCCCGGGCGCGCGCCGCTGCCGCCGCAGGCGGCGCAGCTCTCCTCGCGCGGGATGAGCACCTCGCGCCGCACGCCCAGCGCCGCCTCCTCAAACGAGAGCGTCAGGCTGTAGCGCAGGTCGTTCCCGGGGACGGGGCCGTTCTGCTGCCGCGCCGCGCCGCCGCCGAAGCCGCCGCCGAACATCTGGTCGAAGATGTCCGAAAAGCCGAACCCGCCAAAGCCGCCAAAGCCGCCCTCGAACGGGCTCTGCCCGCCGCCCATGTTCGGGTCGAACGCCGCGTGGCCGAACTGGTCGTACTTGGCGCGCTTATCCTTATCGCACAGCACCTCGGCGGCCTCATTGAGCTCCTTGAAGCGCGCCTCGGCCTCCTTATCGCCGGGGTGCAGGTCCGGGTGGCAGGTCTTTGCCTGCTTGCGGAACGCGCGCTTGATCTCCTCCTCGGTCGCGTTCTTGGAGACGCCCAGCACCTCGTAATAATCCCTCTTGTCTGCCAATACCCCTCACCTCTTGCGAAGAGGCGCGGCGGTCAGCCGCGCCTTTCCGTATTCCAGCGTCGCCGCCCTTACTTGTCGTCGTCGTTCACGACCTCGTAGTCGGCGTCGACCACGTTGTCGTCCTGCGGGGCGTCCGCGGCCGTGCCGCCGCCCTGCTGCTGCGCCTGCTGCTCCTGCGCGGCCTGCTGGTAGACCTTGCCGAACGCGGCGTAGCTGACCTCGGTCAGGTGCTCGGTCGCCTTTTTGATCATCTCGGTATCGTCGCCCTCGAGCGTCTTGCGCACGTCCGCGACGGCCTTTTCGATGTTCTCCTTGTCGGCCGGGTCGAGCTTGCCCTCCATCTCCTTGACGGTCTTTTCCGTCGTGTAGACGAGCTGGTCGGCCTGGTTGCGGGCCTCGACCTCCTCCTTGCGCTTCTTATCCTCGCTGGCGTACTTCTCCGCGTCCGCCACGGCGCGCTTGATCTCGTCCTCGTTGAGGTTGCTCGAAGCGGTGATGGTCACCTGCTGCTGGTTGCCCGTGCCTAGGTCCTTGGCCGACACGTGGACGATGCCGTTGGCGTCGATGTCGAACGTGACCTCGATCTGCGGCACGCCGCGCGGCGCGGGCGCGATGCCCGAGAGCTGGAAGCGGCCGAGCGTCTTGTTGTACTGCGCCATCTCGCGCTCGCCCTGGAGCACATGCACCTCGACGCTCGTCTGCCCGTCGGCGGCGGTGGAGAAGATCTGGCTCTTCTTGGTCGGGATGGTCGTGTTGCGGTCGATCAGGCGGGTGAACACGCCGCCCACCGTCTCGATGCCCAGCGAGAGCGGCGTCACATCCAGCAGCAGGATGTCCTTGACCTCGCCGCCGAGCACGCCGCCCTGGATGGCCGCGCCGATGGCCACGCACTCGTCCGGGTTGATGCCCTTGAAGGGCTCCTTGCCGGTGATGTTCTTGACCATCTCCTGCACCGCCGGGATGCGCGACGAGCCGCCCACGAGCACGACCTTGTCGATCTGCGAGGCCTTGAGCCCGGCATCCTGCATGGCCTTCTGCACGCACACGCGGGTCTTGTCGATCAGGTCCGCGGTCAGCTCGTTGAACTTGGCGCGCGTGATCGTGATGTCCAGGTGCTTCGGGCCGGACGCGTCCATGGTGATGAACGGCAGGTTGATGTTGGTCTGCATCACGCCGGAGAGGTCGATCTTCGCCTTCTCGGCGGCCTCCTTGAGGCGCTGCATGGCCATCTTGTCGTTGCGCAGGTCGATGCCGTTGCTCTTTTTGAAATCGTCCGCGATGTAGTCCATGAGCCGCTGGTCGAAATCGTCGCCGCCCAGGCGGTTGTTGCCCGCCGTGGCCTGCACCTCGAACACGCCGTCGCCGATCTCCAGGATGGATACGTCGAACGTGCCGCCGCCCAGGTCGTACACGAGGATCTTCTGGTTCGTCTCCTTATCGAGCCCGTAGGCCAGCGATGCGGCCGTCGGCTCGTTGATGATGCGCTGGACGGTCAGCCCCGCGATCTTGCCCGCGTCCTTCGTCGCCTGCCGCTGCGCGTCGGTAAAATAGGCCGGGACGGTAATAACGGCGTCGGTCACGGGTTCGCCGAGGAAGGCTTCCGCGTCCGTCTTGAGCTTTTGCAGGATCATCGCGGAAATTTCCTGCGGCGTGTATTTATGGCCGTCGATGGAGACCTTGTAGTTGGTGCCCATCTGGCGCTTGATGGAAGAAATGGTGCGGTCATGGTTCGTGACGGCCTGCCGCTTTGCGATCTGACCGACCATGCGCTCTCCGGTCTTGGAAAACGCGACGACAGACGGCGTCGTGCGTCCGCCCTCGGCGTTGGGGATGATAACAGGCTCGCCGCCCTCCATCACAGCCACGCAGCTGTTGGTGGTGCCGAGATCAATACCGATCGTTCTGGACATACGGAGTTCCTCCTGTGAGATAGGTGCGCTCAATACCAGCTGCCGGAGCCTGTGTCGGAGCCGGTCTGCGACTGGTTCTGACCGGAATAGGTTCCGGAATCGCTGTAGCTGTAATTGCGGTAGTAGTACGGGTCATAATACGCACCGCGATAGCCGCAGCTGCCGAACAGCATGGCGACGATCTGGATCAGCAGATAAATGCCGAGCAGCCGCACGAGAAAATTCCCGCGGCGGCGGGTGCGGTGATACGTCCAGCGGTAGCCGCCGGGGCTGTCGTTGTCCTCCTGCTGTTCTTCGCCGGAGGGACGGTAGGTATACCAGGTCTGCCAGCCGTTCCGGCTTTCCTGCTGCCAGTCGTCCGACTGGCTCTGCGCGCCCCAGGAACGGAAGAGATCCTCAAAGGGATTGTACTCCTGATAACCGGACTGGTTGTATTGCTGCCGGGCCTGCTGCTGGGCTTGCTGCTGCGCCTGCTGCTGACGGTAAGCCTGCGGGTTCTTGATCGCGTCATAGGCCGCGTTGATCTCGTTCATTTTCTGCGCAGCCGTCTTGTCGCCGGGATTCAGATCGGGATGGTATTGCTTTGCCAGCCTGCGGTACGCCTGCCGGATCTCGTCCTCCGATGCGTTCGGAGACACGCCCAGCACCTGATACGGATCTGTTCCCATGCAGCTCACTTCCTCTTTGTTTCGATTATGCTGATTATAGCGCCTTTATGCGCAGGATTTGTGAAGCATTTATAAACGATATGCAAAAAAATTGCGGACTTCACAAAAAATGCAGGATTTTCGCAGCCTGTCCGCCGCAGAAATCAAAAAAATCCCGGCCGTCCGCACAATGCGGGCGCCGGGAAACAAAAACCGGGAGCTGGCAGACGCACAGCTCCCGATTTACCGTCCCAACAGCCAATCAACCGACACGTGCAGCGCGTCGGCCAGCGCACAAAGCTCCTTGTCTGTCACGGGGCGCTTTTGTCCTTCCAGCAGAGATAATGCCGGGACGCTCAGGTCCACGCCTGAAAGCTGAAGCTGCGCAAGCAGCTCGATCTGCTTCATCCCGCGCGCAAGCCGCGCCTGCGTGACCCGTGCACCGACAAGATTTTTTGTGCCAAGCTCCAGTTTCCTCGTTTTCAGGCCAACACCCCCCGCTTCCGGTTTGATTATACGAAAAGGATGTGTTGACATATTTGGTATTACCAAATATAATAAATTTAATACAGCCAAATATGGAGCGTGTGAAATGGAGTATATAGAAGTATCACCTTTGCCAGCGGTTTGCAGGCGCTGTGAGGATCGAAGAAGCTGTTTGGAGAAAAACGAACCTGAATGGTGCTGCGACGAGTGTGATTATCTGCTGGAACGGTTTGTTCCGGCAGCTGCTGACGCAAAAACGGGGCTGTCTCAAAATGATGTTTGAGACAGCCCCGTGCGCACGATACCTGGGTTTACAAATCAACCTTTTCGAACCGGGCGGCGGATTTCTGGTAGGCGAGCCAGACCTCCAGCGCGTAGACGGCCATGCCGCCGAGCAGAACGGGCAGCTGGCGGACGAGGTCTGCGGAGGCGTAGCTTTCGCAGACGGTTTTCATGTACGGGACGATGTGGTCGAGCGCCTCCAGCAGCACGATGGCGAAGAACAGCACGATGCTGGAAATGACAAACGGCTTGCCGAGATCGTAGCCGTTTTTGTAGTGCATCGGCAGAAACACCAGATCAAACAGACCCATCAGCATGAAGCCGAAGCCGAGGAAGGCCAGATTTGCCTCAATGCCGACGGGGTTATTGATCTCTGCATAGCCCCTGCGGAGGAGCATGAACGGAACGCAGACGAGCGCCTGCAGGAGCTGGAGCGTCACGATGGTCGAAAACCGCGCCCGAACCAGATCGCGCTTCGTGAGCGGCAGCAGCGCCATGTAATACACGTCCCGGTTCTCGCGGGCGGCCTGCAGCATGAGGAAAATGCCGAGGGCATTGTAGAAAAACGTTACGTAATACGGATAGCTCGGCACGAGCACCAGCGCGCTCAGCAGCAAAAACAGCAGCGGCACCGGCGTAACGGTCAGCTTCCATTCCTTTTTCATCAGCAGCTTCATGCTTCCGCCTCCCGTTCCAGATGTACCATGATCTGTTCCAGATTTGCCGGGCTGACCGCAAGCCCGGCGGCAAGCGGCGCATCCTCCGCGCGGATGAGCGCGTCCAGCTCGCCCTTGTGGCTGCGCGCGCCGATGCACGCGGCCCGCAGCGCGGGTGTACACGCCGCGTCGCTGCCCTGCAGCAGGAGATACCCCCCGGTCCACGCCTTCTTGTCCGTGCTGGCCGCGACGCGGCCATGCTGGATGTACGTGATCGTATCCGCGCAGGCGTCGAGGTCCGAGGTGATGTGCGTGGAGAAGAGGATCGACACGCCCTCCTGCTCACAGAGCGTCAGGAACGTGTCCAGCAGTTCGTCGCGCGAGACGGGGTCGAGGCCGGACGTCGGCTCGTCGAGGATCAGCAGCTCCGCCTTGTGCGACATCGCAACAGCCAGCTGGTACTTGACCTTCATGCCCTCGGACAGTTCGCACACACGCTTGCTTTCATCCAGCGAAAACTGCCGGACGAGCCGCGCGTAGCGTTCGCCGTCCCAGCCGGGATAGAAGTCCTTCGTCACGTCCGTCAGCTCCCGCAGGCGCTTGCGCTGGTAATATGACGCGCCGCCGGAGACGAAGCCGATGCGCGACCGGATGGCGCGCTCGTCCGTGTCCATATCCAGTCCGCAGATCGTGATCTTCCCGGCGTCCGGGTGCACCAGATGGAGCATGGATTTGAGCGTCGTGGTCTTGCCCGCGCCGTTGCGGCCGATGAGGCCCATGATCGTCCCGGCCTCCATGGAGAACGAGACGCTGTCCAGCTGGAAGGCCGGATACTGCTTGCAAAGGCCGTCAAGCCTCAGAATTTCCATCGTCGTCTGCCTCCTTTGCCAGCCGGAACAGCGAATCCGGCACGTGCAGATCGTCCATGCCGACCAGCGCAATGCCGCGCTTTTTGTCGGCCATGAGCAAAAGCTGGTCGCCCGGCTGAATCCCGAACAGTTCGCGTGCCCCCTTGGGAATGACGATCTGTCCCTTTTCGCCGACCTTGACCAGACTGATGAATTTCCCCTTCGGGAACTGCATCGCCATGAAGATCTCTCCTTTTTATAAAAGTTATACTGAGTATGAAATTTCATACTCAGTATAACACGGGGCCACAAAAATGCAAGTGTTATTTTCGCAGCTGCCGGTCGGTACGCAGGAGGACGAAGCAGGAGGCGAAGAATGTAAGAATATCCGCGGCGGGCATGGAGTACAGAACGCCCATCAGCCCAAACGCCCTCGGCAGCAGCATCACAAGCGGCACGGCCAGCAGCACCTCACGGAAAAACGACAGTCCCGCCGATTCGACCGGCCTGCCCATGGCCTGCATGAAGATGAACGCAGCCTTATTGACCGTCGCAAGCGGTAGCATGCACAGATACACGCGGAAGGTCATGACCGCAAACTCGTTATACAGCTCCGATTCCGAGCCGAACAGGCCGATGATCTGGCGCGGGAAGAGCTGCGTAATGAGCAGCGCGAGCACGCCGAGCAGAAATTCCGCGCCCATCAGCCGCCACAGAACGCTCCGGCAGCGGCGCAGCAGCTGCGCGCCGTAATTGTATCCCACGATGGGGATGCAGCCTGCGGCCATGCCGATGGTGATGGAGATGATGATCTGAAAGACCTTCATGACGATGCCGAGCACCGTCAGCGGAATATCCGCGCCGTATTTGCTGGAAGCGCCGTATCGGACCAGCATATTGTTCGTCGCGGCCATGGCGATGACCAGAGAGATTTGCGCAAGAAAGCTGCAAAGACCCAGCGGCAGATACGCGCCGAGAATTCGGCCGCGCAGCTTAAAATCGTCCGCTTTCAGGCGCAGCGCCTTTGTGTGGAGCAGGTACCATACGCCCATTGCCGCCGTGATAACCTGTCCGGCCACCGTTGCGGCGGCTGCGCCCATCACGCCCCAGTGCAGAACAAAAATCGCGATCGGGTCCAGAATGCAGTTCGCGGCCGCACCCGCCAGCATGGAGAACATGGCGAACTGCGGGCTGCCGTCCGAGCGGATGATGGGGTTGATCGCCTGTCCGAAGACATAGATGGGAATGCCGATGGTGATGCAGGTGAAATATTCCTTCGCATAGCCGAAATTCGCCTCCGTCGCGCCGAACAGCGTCAGAAGCGGCATCTGGAACACGGCATAGAGCACCGCGGCTGCGATGCCCACCAGCACGCTCAGCGTCACGGCGCTGCCGACGGCGCGGTTTGCGTTCTCTGGCTGGTTTTTGCCGAAGCAGATCGACACATAGCTGCACGCGCCGTCGCCGATCATGACGGCAAGACCGAGAGCCAGAACGGTCAGCGGGAACACGACGTTCGTTGCGCCGTTGCCGATATACCCGACGCCCCAGCCGATAAAAATCTGGTCGACAATGTTGTAAAGCGCCCCGACCAGCAGCGAGACGGTGCATGGCAGGGCAAATTTCAGCATCAGCCTGCCGAGCGGGGCTGTGCCGAGCGCGGCGTTCTGTTTTTCTTTCATTTTGTTTTCCTCCAGACATAAAAAAATTGCGTAAGTCCGTTTGGACTTACGCAAGACTGCTACACAACAGGGAAATCATAGCACAGACGGCGAAAAAAATCAAAGGGGAATCTGCACAAGTTTTTTCTTTTTCGGGCTGGGGAACTTGCGCGGCGAGGCTGCGTCTGATACTATAGACAAAAACAGAAAGAGAGGATTTCTCCATGATCGGCTTCGGCTTTTTTGATTCGGTGTTTCCCGTGCTGTTCACGGTGATGTTTGTGCTGATTCTGGGCGTGATCATTGCGACGCTTGCGCGCAATGTCGGCCAGTGGCACAAGAATAATAAGTCCCCGCGCCTGACCGTGCAGGCCACGGTCGTCTCCAAGCGGATGGAGGTCACGCGCCACCACGACGTGAACAGCCACATGAGCCATTCGTCCACGTGGTACTACGCGACGTTCCAGGTCGAAAGCGGCGACCGGATGGAGCTCAGCATCCCAGACCGCGACTACGGCTATCTCGTCGAGGGCGACCGGGGAAGCCTCACCTTCCAGGGCACCAGATTTTTAAGCTTTAACCGGGTGTGACGAAGCAGCAGACAGGCGCAAAGGCTCCCCCCTTTGTTCAAGGGGGGAGCCTTTGCCGCTTTTTTGGTGCTTATACAGGCCGGATGGCCGAGAGGTCGTACGGCGTGGTCTGGTAGACGAAGTAGTTGAGCCAGTTCTGGTACAGGAGGTTTGCGTGACTGCGCCATGTGACCATGGGCGGCTTCGTGTCGTCGTCGTCCGGGTAATAGTTCTCCGGCACATGGATGGGAAGCCCGGCGTTTTTATCGCGCAGATATTCCGACTCCAGCGTCCGCGCGTCGTATTCCGAGTGACCGGTGATGAAGATCTGCCGGCCGCCCTCGGTCGCCATGGCGTAGACCCCGGCCTGCTCGGACGCGGCGAGGATTTTCAGCTTGCCGCAGCGCTCGATATCCTCGCGGCGGACGCTCGTGTGCCGCGAGTGGGGCACCATGAACACATCGTCGAATCCGCGCATGAGCATGGACGAGCGCCGCTCGACCCGGTGCGGGTAGACGCCGAAGAGCTTTTCGGGCAGATCGACCTTCCCGATGCCGTAGTGATAATAAAGCCCCGCCTGCGCGCCCCAGCAGATGTGGAACGTGCTGTGCACGTGCGTCCGGCTCCATTCCATGATGCGGCACAGCTCCGGCCAGTATTCGACCTGCTCAAACGGCATCTGCTCCACGGGTGCGCCGGTGATGATCAGCCCGTCGAACCAGCGGTTGCGCACGTCCTCGAACGTCTGATAGAATTTCAGCAGATGCTCGCGGGACGTGTTTTTGGATTCGTGGCTGTCCGTGTGGATGAGCTCCAGCTCCACCTGCAGCGGCGTGTTGCCGAGCAGCCGCGACAGCTGCGTCTCTGTGGCGATTTTGGTGGGCATGAGATTCAGAACGAGAATTTGCAGCGGGCGGATGTCCTGCGTGACGGCCCGCGTCTCGTTCATGACGAAAATATTCTCGTCCGCCAGCGTTTTCGCCGCCGGCAGACCGTTCGGGATCATAATGGGCATGGCGTGGATTCCTTTCTGAGATTATTGCAGCGCCTGATCGAGATCGGCGATCAGATCCTCCGCGTCCTCCAGGCCGCAGGAATAGCGGATCAGATCCTCGCGGACGCCTGCGGCCAGCAGCTCCTCGGCGTTCATCTGCCGGTGCGTGGTGGAAGCCGGGTGCAGGCAGCAGGTGTGAGAGTCGGCCACGTGCGTCTCGATGGATGCGACCTTGAGCCGTCCCATGACGGCCTCGGCTGCGGCCCGTCCGCCCTTTACACCGAAGCTCACGACGCCGCAGGAGCCGTGCGGCCTGTCT
>ENA-OYZG01000521-OYZG01000521.1-human-gut-metagenome-genome-assembly--contig:-NODE-521-length-11037-cov-5.411309_pt1 | contig 11037 bp, 9 predicted proteins | sample MGYA00244071_ERZ653466 | MGnify/ENA primary metagenome ERZ653466 (study PRJEB26926, sample SAMN06165150) | human gut metagenome | biome: ENVO:00009003; feature: ENVO:2100002; material: ENVO:00002003...
CTCTGGCAGCGCCGCTGGCGCTGAACGATCTGCTGCGCGCAGCGCTCCGGGCGCTGGAGCAGTTCCTCATCCCGTGGGGGCTGACGCGGGCCGGTGCGACGCGGCTGGGCGCGATGGCGGCATACGGGACGGTCATGGGCATGGTGTTTCCTGCGCTTATGCTGCCGTCGGCGTTTTTGTACGCGCTGGTCGATCTTCTGATCCCGGAGCTTGCCGCCTGCCGCGCACAGGGCCGCCGGGAGCGGCTTGCCTCCGTGACCGGACAGTGTCTGCGGGCGGGGCTGCTGTTCGCTGGCTTCACGGCAGGACTGCTGTTCGCGCTGGCTGAGCCGCTTACCGCGATTTTATACCAGAGCGAACAGGCCGGGCGGCTTCTGCGTGTGTTCGCGCCGCTGGCGCTGGTCTTGTACATGGATGCGCTGACCGACGGGATGCTGAAGGGACTTTCCGAGCAGGTCGCAAATGTGCGCTATAACACGCTTACCTCGGCGCTGGACGCGGTACTGCTCGTGCTGCTCTTGCCGCGCTGGGGGCTGGGCGGCTATATTTTCGCGTTCGCCGCGACGCATCTTCTGAACTTCACGCTGAGCCTGCGGCGGCTGCTGATCGTCACCGGCTGTCCGCTTCGACTGGGCGCGGCATTGGGCGTCGGGACCTGCACCGGAGCCGGCGCGCTTGCGGCGCAGCTGCTGCCGGAGCTGGAAAGCGATCCGGCGGGGCTGCTGCTCCGCGCGGCGGTCTTTTCCGGTGTGTTTATTCTGGCTGCGTGTCTCAGCGGAACGGCGGAGCGCTGTCTGCCGCCGAGCCTGCGGGGGCTGCTGTATCTGCCGGAACGCAGCGAAAAAACGCAGGCGGTTCGTTGACTTTTTCACCGAAAAGTCCTACAATCAGAGTAGAATCTGAAACAAGGACGGGCTTTTCCATGATCTCTTTCCGCAATGATTATTCCGAGGGCGCGCACCCGCAGGTGCTCGCCGCACTTGAGAAAAATAACCTTGTCACGACCTGCGGCTACAGCATGGACGATTTCTGCGCCGAGGCGCGCGGCATCGTCCGTGCGCGCTTTTCCTGCCCGCAGGCGGACGTGCACTTTATGGTCGGCGGTACGATCGCCAACACGACGGTCATCGCCGCTGCGCTTCGCCCGTGGGAGGGCGTGATCGCCGCCGATACCGGCCATATCAACGTCCATGAGACGGGCGCAATTGAAGCCTCCGGCCACAAGGTCTGCGCCATCGAGGCCCCCGGCGGCAAGCTGACGCCGGCGCTCGTGCGCGAGCTTCTGCGCCGCCACTGCGACGGGCAGGACGAGCATATGGTTCTGCCGCGCATGGTCTATATCTCCGACGCGACGGAGCTTGGCACGATCTACACGAAATCAGAGCTTTCCGCGCTGCACGACGTCTGCCGGGAGTATGGGCTGTATCTGTTCCTGGACGGCGCACGCCTGCCCGCCGCGCTGGTCGCGGAGGGAAACGATCTGGCTCCGGCAGATTTTGCAAAGTACTGCGATGTCTTCTACATCGGCGGCACGAAAAACGGCCTGCTGTTCGGCGAAGCGCTTGTCATCACGAATGACAGCCTCAAGCCGCATTTCCGGAATATGATCAAGCAGCGCGGCGGGATGTTCGCCAAGGGCTTTCTGTTCGGAACGCAGTTCAAGGCGTATTTTGAGGACGATCTCTGGCTGACCATGGCGCGCCATGCCGTCACGCAGGCGCAGCGCATTCAGAAAGCAGCGACAGAAAAGGGCTATTCCCTCTACGCCGTCTCGCCCACGAATCAGGTCTTTCTTGTCCTCTCTCACGCGCAGATCGAGCGGCTGAAGCAGAACTTCGCGTTCGAGCTGAACGGGCGCGTGGATGAAGACCACGAGGCCGCGCGATTCGTCTGCTCCTGGGCGACAAAGCCCGAAGCGGTCGACGCACTGATCGCAGCGCTGTGATGGACAGGCTTTCCCATCCGTTTCCGCCGCTCTATGACGCGGAGTCGCGGATCTTGATCTTAGGCTCGTTCCCGTCGGTCAAATCGCGCGAGGCCATGTTTTTCTATGGCCACCCGCAGAACCGCTTCTGGCGCGTCGTTCCGACCGTGCTGGGCTGCGATTGCCCGCGCACAATTGAGGAAAAGCAGCAGATGCTGTACGCGCACCACATCGCGCTCTGGGATGCCATTGCAAGCTGCGAAATAACCGGCTCAAGCGACAGCTCCATCCGTGAGGCTGTTCCGACCGACCTCACGCCGATTTTAAAGACCGCGCCCATCCGGCAGATCTTCTGCAACGGCGCGACCTCCTATCAGCTCTACTGCCGCCATCAGCAAAAGCTGACTGGCCGGGAGGCCGTCAAGCTTCCCTCCACCAGCCCCGCCAACGCCGCCTGGAGCATTGAGCGCCTCACGCAGGCCTGGTCAGTGATTCCGGACGCGCTGGACTGACGACACAAAAATTCGCCTCCCCTTGTCATAGCACTGCATGACAGGGAGAGGCAGATTTTTACGCGCCGCCGGCTTTCCCGGCGGGGATTATCCTCAAATGAAGCCCGAAACGCATCTGGTTCGTGCAGAGAACGACAGAAAATCGAATGGAGCTGTCAGGGACGGAGCAGACTTCGCGCCTACCGGCTGCATACGCGTTTCGCTTGGTATGCACGGAATAAAAATTAGCCAATTTTCGATTTTTTGTTCGCAAATTTCGGACAGATATGCTATACTGGGAGCAGAAGGAGGCGAGCGGATGCAGCGGCTGATTTTTCATGTGGATGTCAACAGCGCGTTTTTGTCGTGGGAAGCGGCGCGGCGCGCAGCGGCGGGGGAGGCCGATCTGCGGCTCATCCCGTCCGCCATCGGCGGCGACCGGGACAAGCGCACCGGCATTATTCTGGCAAAATCCATCCCCGCAAAGGCCTTCGGCGTTACGACCGGCGAGCCGGTCGGCATGGCGCTGCGCAAATGCCCGCAGCTGGTGCTGGCTCCGCCGGATTTCCGGCTGTATTCGAAAAACTCCAAAGCGTTCATCGCCGTCTGCCGCCGCTACGCGCCCGTTGTGGAGCAGGTTTCCATCGACGAATGCTTCCTCGACATGACCGGCACGGGGCTGCTCTATCCGGACCCGGTCGCCATCGCGCACATCATCAAAGATACGATCTTCTCTGAGCTGGGCTTCACGGTCAACGTCGGCATCGCGCCCAATAAGCTGTTGGCGAAAATGGCCAGCGACTTTGAAAAGCCGGATAAGGTACATACGCTTTTCGCGCATGAGATCCCGCAGAAGCTCTGGCCGCTGCCAGTCGGTTCGCTGTTTTCCGTCGGGCGGTCCACGGCGGAAAAGCTGATCGCCGCGCGCATCCGCACGATCGGCGATCTGGCGCAGGCGGACCTTGCGTATATCCAGCGGCTGACCGGCGTCAAGCTGGGAAAGCTCATCCACGACTATTCCAACGGCATCGACGATGCTCCGGTCCTTTCCGAGCCGGAAGCCGTCAAGGGCTATGGCAATTCTGTCACGCTCGAGCAGGACGTGACGACTCCGGCGCAGGCCAACCAGATCCTGCTTGCCCTGTGCGACAGCGTTGCGTCCCGTATGCGTGCAGACTCCAGGCGCTGCGCCTGCGTGACCGTGACGATCCGCGGAAACGACTTTCGGAACCGGTCGCACCAGCACCGCCTGCCGGAGCCGACGGATGTGACGGCGGAGCTGTACGCCATGTCCCGGACGCTGTTTTCCGAGCTTTGGGACGGCGTGACACCGCTGCGTCTGCTCGGCGTGACGCTGAATGATCTGTGCGGGGACGATGCCGTACAGCTGTCCCTGTTCCGCGACGAGAAAAAGGAACGCGCCCGCAAGCTTGACCAGACCGTCGATCAGCTGCGCGGCAAATTCGGCGTCACAGCGATCTCACGCGGCAGCGTCACGGACGCGTCCCGGCGCGTGGGCCGGAAATACAAGGCAGAGCTCGACCCCGGTCAAAAATAATCAGGCAGACAGGCAAATGCTTTTCAAAAACTCCGCCCAGAGCTCCGGAAACGTGCGGGCGGGGACGGCCTCCGGCGCGACGAGCGGAATTTCGGCAAGCAGCCGCTCTCCCGCCGTGGCGGTCATTGTGCCGAGCCGCTGCCCGGCTTCGACAGGGGCCTGCACGGACTCGTCGACCGTAACCGCAGTCTGCACCTGCGAGGCCAGCGCCTTTTCGAGCAGAAGCGGTTCGCTGCGCTCCGGCACGGGCGTGATGGAATCCTGCCGTCCCAGCACGACCGGGACGGGCGGAATGCCACCCTCCGGCTGCGGCGTGACGAGGGCGTAGCCGGAAAAGCCGTAGTTGAGCAGCGCTTTGGCCGATTCGAACCGGTCGACCGACGTTTTGCAGTGCAGCACGACCGCGACCAGTTCCATGCCACCGCGCTCGGCAGAGGCCGACAGGCAGTATCCGGCGGCGGAGGTATAGCCGGTCTTGAGGCCGGTCGTGCCGTCGTAGAAGCGGACAAGCTTGTTGGTGTTGGACAGGCCGAACTGGCCGTTGCGCACGGTGTCCATCCAGATGGTCGTATACTCCTTGATCTCGTCATGCTTCAGCAGTTCGCAGGACATGAGCGCAATGTCATAGGCCGTCGTCAGATGCGTGTCCGCGTCCGGCCCGTCGTCCAGTCCGGTGCAGTTGACAAAATGCGTGTCCGTCATGCCAAGCTCGGCTGCGCGGTCGTTCATGCGCGAAACGAAGGCGGCCTCGCTGCCCGCCACGTGCTCGGCCAGTGCGCAGGCACAGTCGTTCGCGGAGGAGACGACGACCGACTTGAGCATCTCCGTCAGCGGCAGCTGCTCGTTTTCCTCGAGATAGATCTGGCTGCCGCCCTTGGCGGCTGCTGCGGCGGAGGTCGTGACGGTGTCGTCCCAGCCGATAGAGCCGTTGTCCAGCGCCTCCATCACCAGCAGCAGCGTCATGATCTTCGTGACGCTGGCCGGGCGGAGCTTTTCGTGCGCGTTTTCTTCATAGAGGATCTGCCCCGTGTCCTTCTCCATCAGGATGCACGACGGCGCGGGCAGCGCCAGATCCTCCGCCTGCGCCGTCAGGCCCAGTCCCACTGTGAAAACAAACGCAAGCGCGATGCAGAGCAGCTTCTTTTTCATAGAAAAACACCCTTCCGTTTCATTTGTACAAGCATATGAAACGAAAGGGTGCGATATCACTTTGTTTATGCGTCCGGGTCACAGAGGAACTGCGCAATGTCCGAAAGGAAGGAGCCGTCCGCCGCGCGATCCGGCAGTTCGACGGAAACGGGTGTCTGCAGCGGGAGCGCACAGAGACTCAGAATCGATTTTGCGTCGAGCCGGGAATCCTTGTAATTGAAATGAACCGGGAAAGGCTGCCGGTTTGCAATCGTGGCAAACTGCGCGATCTCGTTCACGGAATGGAACATGACGGTAAACTCTCTCACGGAAAATCCTCCTGCAATGGACTGTACAATCGGCTCGAAATCCAGTATAATCATACTGAAAAAAGAAGAAATGCTGGGATTGGATTCTCTTTTATCCAGTATAATCGAAAACGGTATTTTATACTATCCACAAAAAACACAAAACTTTTTTGTGCATAATCTCTGATTTTGGTGGTTTTATGAAATTTGCTTGTTATACGCTCGGCTGTAAGGTCAACCAATATGAAACGCAGGCCATGGAGCAGCTGCTCATGCAGAGCGGCCATACGCTCGGCAGCTTTGACGAGATCTGCGACGGCTACATTATCAACACCTGTACCGTCACAGCCGTGTCCGATAAAAAGTCCCGCAACGCCATCCGGCGCGTGCGCAAGCTGAACCCCAACGCCGTGGTCGGCGTGTGCGGCTGCTATGCGCAGAGCAGCCCGGACGAGATCCGCAAGCTCGACGTGGACGTGCTGATCGGCACAGATGGACGGGAGGCTTTCGTCCGACATATGATCGATGCCGCGCAGACGCGGCAGAAATGGGACTGCGTGGACGACGCAGGCGGCCCCCGCGCGTTTGAAATTCTGCCCGCAGGCGGACTTGCCGCGCGCACAAGAGCGCTTTTGAAGGTCGAGGACGGCTGCAACAATTTCTGCACATACTGCATCATCCCCTACGCGCGGGGCCGCGTGCGCTCCATGCCGCTGCACGCGGCTGTGGAGCAGGCGAGGGGACTTGCCGCCGAGGGCTACCGCGAGATCGTCATCAACGGCATTGAGATCTCGTCCTGGGGCTGGGAGTGGAAGAACGGCAGCTGCCTGCGGCAGCTGCTGGCCGCGCTGTGCGAGGCTGTGCCGGGCGTGCGCATCCGGCTCGGCTCTCTGGAGCCGCGCACGATCGACGAGGCGTTCTGCAAGACGCTTTCCGGATATGCGAATCTCTGCCCGCAGTTCCACCTGAGCCTGCAATCCGGCTCGGATACCGTCCTGAAGCGGATGCACCGCAAATACGATACGGCCCGGTACCTCGAAAGCGTCCAGCTGCTGCGGAAGTATTTCCCCGGCTGCGCCGTCACGACCGACCTGATCGTCGGCTTCCCCGGCGAGACGGAGGAGGAATTCGCGGAATCGCTGGAATTCCTGAAGACCTGCGGGCTCTCCATGTTTCACATCTTCCCATACTCCCGCCGCAAGGGAACGCCTGCGGCAGATATGCCTGACCAGATCCCGAACGCCGTCAAGGAGCGCCGCGCGGCCGAGGCCGCATCCGCCGCGGCAGAGCTGGAGGCCGCGTACCACGCGTCCATGCTCGGCACGACGCAGCAGGTGCTGTTCGAGCAGGAGGAAAACGGCCTGTACGCCGGTCATGCCATGAATTACGTTAAGGTCTATGTACAGGCGGCGCAGCTGCATAACGAGCTGCGCGCCGTGCGCGTGACGGACCTCTGCCGGGACGGGGTGTTCGGGGAATTAGAATAAACGGTACTGCGGCAGCGGCTCGCTGAGAGCCAGAAGCCGAAGTCCATCGTCCAGAAGCACTGCCAGCAGCGCAATGAACAGCCACGCGCAGAAATACTGCGGGCAGATCTGCCCGCGAACATTGTGCGGCAGACCGCGGTAGTCCCAGACGGCATACGAGCGGTTGAACAGGGAACCGAACACCAGCTCCGAACCCGTTATGACGCAGGCGCCGAGAAGCGCCTGCGCACTCAGCGGCAGCCCCGGCGCCCATTCGTTGAGCATACCGATGAGCGCCGCGCACAGGCCGCTGTCCAGAAACATACTCCAATGGGAGCGGCCGCGCCAGAGAAGCTCTATGCAGACATAGACCGTCCCGCCCGCAAGCACGATCAGGCAGAAATATCGAAGCGTCATTTTATCACCCCGGCGTTAGTATGGAGCAAATACACAGAAAAATTTCTAAAAAAGTGAAAGATTCCGGTTGACAAATCGATCTGAATCCCTTATAATACATCGTGCCCGTGAGATGCGGCGCAAGTAAATATGGCGGCATAGCTCAGTTGGTAGAGCATTCGGTTCATACCCGGAGTGTCATCTGTTCGAGTCAGATTGCCGCTACCAGGCCCGTTGGTCAAAAGGTTAAGACACCGCCCTTTCACGGCGGTAATATGGGTTCGATTCCCGTACGGGTCACCAAGTCATCCGAACACTTTGGATCAACGGGCGAAAAGCCCAGTGATTTCAAGGTGTTCGGGATTTTTTATGACCGAAAATTTTCAAAGTATTCCATGGCTCAATGGAAACGCGACAGAGGTTCGAACAGGGTTTGAACCTCTGTTTTTCCATATTCAAGCGGAATTTCAGTGGCAGCGCCCTTTTTCAGAGGGCTGCGGCGGCTGGATTTCGGAAAAATTGAAGAAAAATCTTTCACAAAGTTATGGGCGCTGGATTGTTGGTTTTCACGAACCAAGTCCAGCCCTTTTTGCGCTCAAAAAGGGCGCTACAGATTGGAGGTTAGAAATGAGCGAAGAAAACGCACCGCAGAAGGAAAGATTTCTGCGTGAGGTTGAACAACAGCTTCTGCGCAAGGAATTGGACGCGAAGCTGCTGGAAGACGGTCTGATCCACATCAGATGGAAAGAGAAGCCGCTCTGCTCGGTTGACAGAGACGGTATCGTCCGGTTTAGACCGGCAGATATCACAGGGCCGGAAGTAGACCGGCAGCTTCGAACGGTGATATCGCGGGCGAACGCCTGCGTGGGAATTAAAATCCCCATGAAGTTGAGGTTAAAGACGGAGGCAACGCCCGTCTCGTCCAGATCGAAAAAGCTCTTCGTGTCGGCGTCCAGATCGCCCGGCTCGTAATATTCCTTGTCGGTCGTCGCGCTGGGGTGGTTGCCGCCCGCGCCGTTGATGAGAATATCGCAGGAGCCGAAGTCGGCCAGCACATGTTCATGGCAGGCCATAACTGCGGTCTTGTCCAGCACGTTGCATTCGTAGGCTTTCGCAGTGCCGCCCTCGGCGGTGATCTCGCCCGCCAGCTTCTGCACGTTGGCGTATGTACGGCCCAGCAGCGCGACCTTCGCGCCGCTCGCAGCCAGCGCCTTGGAAAAGACGCTGCAAAGCGTTCCCGCTGCGCCGGTCACGACCGCGACTTTTCCAGTCAAATCCGTGTTCAAAGGAAGATTCATTATGCTGCCTCCTTATGCGTTGTAGGTGGACGCGGCGGTGTTGCCGCCGTGGCCTGTCCAGTTGGTGTGGAAGAATTGGCCGCGCGGGCTGTCGAGCCGTTCATAGGTGTGCGCGCCGAAGTAATCCCGCTGCGCCTGCAACAGATTCGCAGGCAGGCGGTCGGTGGTGTAGCCGTCGAAGTAACTCAGCGCTGCAGTCATGGCCGGAGCCGGAACGCCGTAAGAGACAGCCGCAGCTGCGACCTTGCGCCACGCGGGGATGAGTTTTTCCATCGTCTCCTTAAAATACGGGTCGAGCAGGAGGTTACTAAGCTCCGGATTTTTGTCATACGCTTCCTTGATCTTGCCGAGGAAGACCGAGCGGATGATGCAGCCGCCGCGCCACATGAGGGCAATGCCGCCATAGTTGAGATTCCAGCCGTAGGTCTTCGCCGCCGTGCGCATGAGCGTGTAGCCCTGCGCGTAGGAGATGATCTTGGACGCATACAGCGCTTGCCGGATGGCCTCGACCATTTCCGCCTTGTCGCCAGTGAACGCCGGGATTGTGCGTGCGTATTCCTTCGCTGCCTCGACGCGCTCGTCTTTCATGGCGGACAGGCAGCGCGCAAACACGGCTTCGCCGATGAGCGTCAGCGGAACGCCCTCGTCCAGCGCTGCAATGCCCGTCCACTTGCCCGTGCCCTTCTGACCGGCGGTGTCGAGAATCTTTTCCACGATGGGCTGGCCGTCGGTGTCCTTATAGGCCAGAATGTCGCGGGTGATCTCAATTAAGTAGGAATCCAGCTCGGTTTTATTCCACGCGGCGAAAACCTCGTGCATCTCATCGTCGGACATTCCAAGAAGGTCACGCATGAGCTGGTAGGCTTCGCAGATGAGCTGCATATCGCCGTACTCAATGCCATTGTGCACCATTTTCACGAAATGCCCTGCGCCGTTCTCGCCGACCCAGTCGCAGCACGGAGAGCCGTCCTCGACCTTCGCGCAGATGGACTGGAAAATGGGCTTCACATACGGCCACGCGGCAGGACTGCCGCCCGGCATCATGCTGGGGCCTTTCAGCGCACCCTCCTCGCCGCCGGACACGCCGGTGCCGATGTAAAGCTTGCCCTTGCTTTCCACGTAAGCGGTTCTGCGGATGGTATCGGGGAAGTGGGAGTTGCCGCCGTCAATTAAAATATCGCCATCATCAAGGAGCGGCAGAAGATGCTCGATCATATCGTCTACGGCCTGTCCCGCTTTGACCATCATAAACACCTTGCGCGGCTTTTCCAGATTGTCCACCAGTTCTTCAAGGCTGTGGCAGCCGATGATGTTCTTGCCCGCGGCTCTGCCGTTTACAAATTTATCTACTTTTTCCGTCGTGCGGTTGAAAACCGCCACCGTGAAGCCCTTCGACTCCATGTTCATGACCAGATTTTCGCCCATGACGGCAAGGCCGATGAGACCAATATCTGCTTTTTTCATCTCTGCACCCTCGCATTCCCTTTGTAAATGTCCCAAACCTGCTTCTCATCAGCAGGTTCGGCGTAGTCGTTAAGGCTTGAAGCTGCCAGCACACCGCTGGCCCAGCCGAATTGCAGGCACTTTTCCGGTTCCCAGTTTTTCAGCACGCCGTACAGCAGACCGCCGGTGAAGCCGTCGCCGCCGCCGATGCGGTCAAGCACCTGAATCTCTCTGGGTTCTTCTACATACCATTTCCCGTCCGCCAGCAAAATCGCTCCCCAGAGGTGCTCGTTTGCCGAAATGACCTGCCGCAGCGTCGTTGCAAACATCCTCGCGTTCGGATACTTTTCCTGTACCTGTGAGATCATGGCCTTGAAGGACTTAATTTTGGAAACAAGATCTTTACCGCCCGCTTCGGGGCCTTTAAAACCAAGGCAGAGTTGGAAATCTTCTTCGTTGCCGATGAGCACGTCGGCCAGCGACGCGATCTCGCCGAATGCCTCGGAAAGCGCATCCTCACGGCCTTTCCAGAACGTCGCGCGGTAATTGAGATCGAACGAAACGAGCGTACCGTACTGCTTCGCGGCCTTTGCCAGCGCGAGGCAGCACTGCGTCGTCTCATGGCTCATGGCGGCAATTAAGCCGGACAGGTGCAGAATGCCGATGCCCTCCTGCCCGAAGATACGCTCGATATCAAAATCTTCGATAGAAAGTGTCCGACCAACTTCACCAGCACGGTCATTCCAGAGACGCGGTGCGCGCAGACCAAAGCCGGAGTCCGCAACATTAAATTGGTGCCGATAGCCCCACGGCCCGCCCTGTTCGACTTCGACACCCTCAAAGCGGATGTTCCGCGCGCGAAGCTGCCGCTTGATGAAATCCGCAACGGGGCTGCCCTTGACGAATTTCGTAAGTGCAAGGCACTCCCGCCCAAGGCTCGACGCGACGTTCAGCACGTTCGTCTCCGCGCTGGTCGCCTGCATATAAAACAGGTTGCTGTTCTGTACCGCCATCCGCTCCGGCGG
>ENA-OYZG01000525-OYZG01000525.1-human-gut-metagenome-genome-assembly--contig:-NODE-525-length-10976-cov-7.651955_pt1 | contig 10976 bp, 9 predicted proteins | sample MGYA00244071_ERZ653466 | MGnify/ENA primary metagenome ERZ653466 (study PRJEB26926, sample SAMN06165150) | human gut metagenome | biome: ENVO:00009003; feature: ENVO:2100002; material: ENVO:00002003...
GGTCGATGTATTTTGCCAGCGTGAGCTGCTGGACGGGCTGCGGCGTGTGGCGGCAGTCACGTTCAAAGAGGACAGCCTGTTCGTTGAGCCACTTTTCGACCTGCTTGGGTGTCAGTTCTTCTGGCGGGTGGACGGTTTTCTGCTGGGGCTTGATACGCTTGCCGTTGTAGTCATAGCCCATGGAGACCACGATGAGATAGCTGCTGCCGCGCTTGCGGATGCTTGCCATAAAAACGACCTCTCTTTCATTTGACCTCGGCACAGTTGAGGCTTATTTTGCAAGCACAACATACCGCAAGCACGGCGGTAAAGCTATCACAATTTTCTTGGAGAAATGAATTTCTACGAAAGCAACAATCATGCGCTGTGTTGCTTCGGAGGACAGGCGGCGGCGAGATTGAAGATCTGCTCGCCGTCCGGACGGAGCATGGTGAGCATGGAGTTGGCCGCTTGCTCCTTCTGCGCCTGCTGGGGGTGGCAGTAGGTACGCTCCAGAAAGCCGGTGTCCGCATGACCCACGAGGTCTGCCACCGTCTGCTTGTCCACGCCGCAGTGCAGAAGGGATGTCACGAAGTAGTGCCGCAGGGTGTGAAGGTGGTACTCCCGCGGAAAGCCGATGGCGTCATAGATCTTCCGCAGCCGCTTGGTGAAGGTGTCAGGGTGGATGAGTTGACCGTGTTCGTCGGTGAAGAGGTAGGGACTGAGCCTGCGGCGCTGCTTGTCCGCCTCCATCTGCTTGCGGCGCTTGTAGGCGAGGAGGATGCCCCGCAGGTCAGAGGAGAGGTAGACTTCACGGCTCTTGCCGTTTTTGGTAGAGCTCTCCACAATGCCCTTGCCGGGAACGCTGCTGCGGGAGCGGCTGACGGTGAGCAGCAGACCGTTTTGCGTAGTGGCGAAGTCCGACCATTGCAGAGCGCACAGCTCACCCCGGCGACAGCCGGTGTACATGGAGAGCAGATAGAACAGGCGGTAGTGCCGCGGTTCCCTTGCCAGCGCGTCCAGCAGCTTTTCCACCTCGCCTCGCGTGGGAATGCGCTGCACCGTGCGCCGCGGTGTGGGCAGGTCTAACATCCGCGCGGGATTTTTTTCAATGATCTCGTTGCGCTTGGCGTCGCTGAGCACGGCGGAAACCACGGAGAGGTACCGCTGCGCGGTGGATTCGTTGATGAGCTTTCCGTGGTGCTTGCGCTTGCGCAGCTCGGAGAGCATATTTTCCAGCGCCATCGGTCGGAGTTTATTGAGGCGGATGCCGCCGATCATGGGATACACCACCTCCAGCATCCGCCGGTATGCAGCGATGGTACTGGGGGCGTATTTGGTCTGCCGCTTCAGCCAGCGGGAGGCGAATTCCTCAAAGGCCATCTCGCCGTCCTCGGCGTAGCCGGTCTTGAAGCTGCGCTCCAGTTCTTCGGCGGCGTGGGCGACATATTGCCCGATGCCGCGCTTGGGGACACCGGGCGGGACTTGGATGGTTTTTGCCTTGCTGATTTTTTTGCCGTTGGGCCGGTAGCCGTTGCTGACGGTGATCTTATATCGTCGCTCATCTAATTTTTTGATGCTTGCCATTTTTAGAGTCCTCCCATCGTTTGCTGCTGTTTCTCTTGCACAATCTGTTCATCCGATTTTTCTTTCACCGCCAGAGCCACGCCTGCCGCGAGTCCGACCACTGCGCCGAAGTTTTCGGCGGCGATCTTCGCCTCCATGCGCCGCCGCTTTTCCTCGGCGTCCTCATCCTCGTCCAATAGCGCTCCTGCGGCAGCCAGTCCTGCCACGGCGGGAATCAGAGGAACAGGCCGCGGATCGCCGCCGCGCCATACCACCCTGCCAGTACCGCCGTGCCAAGGATCAGCACCAGCATGATCCACTTGAGGGCCACCAGCAGGCTGAAATCCGGCAGCCACCGAATCCATTTGCAGGAATACTTCTCGCTCAGATTCCCAACCCGTTCCAGCAGCTTGCTCATCTCCGTCAACGATTTCTGCATCTCTGCCAGAGACTTCTGCACCGGCGTCAGGTCGATGCGCGTTTTCAGCTCCGGCAGGATATTCCGAATTTCCTCCAGCTCCCAGTTTATTCCGTCCGCCTGCTTTGCCAGCTTGTTTATCGTCTGCGGCAGATCGCACTGGATCACGATGGGCTGCATCATCTGCGGCAGTGTATTTGCCGATGCGCTGTTCGGCTGATTCATCCGCTTTAATTCCTCCATCGGTTTCCGCTGCTCGACGGAGTTTTCTTTGAACGAGTTTTGCACGTATTCTGAATTCATGCTCCATGGCCTCCTTGCAATACTTTTCTTCGTGTAATTTGTTGTCACGGCATTTCATGCCGTCCGGTGTGGTGTAGGTGATGTATTTGCGGCTGCTCTCCCAGCGGACGGCGTAGCCTTCGGATTCCATCAGAGAAATAAACGCATCTTTGTCGGCGGCGTATTTCATGCACTCGTCGATGGTGTTCATGAGCCGCAGCTTCCAGCTTTGGCCTTTCAGCGCCGTGTGATACTCCGCGCCGCCCATGCCGCGGGCCTGCTGCGTTGGCGCATCAAAGACTGGCAACCCCATCTCCTGACAGATCGCATCGTTGCGCCGCATCAACTCTTGCAGTTGTTCTTTCGCCATGTGCAGCTTTTTGCCGGTTTCAAAGTTGACGGAGTTGATGACGCAGTGGGAGTGGATGTGCTCCCGGTCTACATGGGTGCAGACCAGCACCTCGCAGCCGTCGAAGTATTCCGCCAGCCGCCGCGCGGCTTCGTGAGCCTGCCGGGGATCGACCGCCGCGCCTTTCGGAAAGCTCTGCACCATGTGGTAGAACATCACGCCGCTGTCTTTGTGGTAGAGGAGCTTGGTGTTCAGGAAATCATCGTAGACGCTCTGCGGCTGGCAGTTGATGCCGCTGACGAGCGGCACGCCATCCCATGCGGTTTTCTTTTCCTGCATGACGTAGAGCATCACGCCGCGCATGGCGGCGCGGGACTGTGTGCCCCGCTTGTAGTTCACAAAATGTACGATGGCCATACGGCTCACCGACCTTCCATGACTGACCGCAGAGCGGCGCTGACCTCGGACAGTTCTTGCGCGGCCTTGTCGAGACCGATGACCTGCACCTTGCCCATGTTGGCGAGGACGGTGAGGCGGTTGATGTTGCTGCCGATGCCCTTGAGCTGGCGGAGCAGCTCCTTCTGTTCGTCGATGACAACGATCCGCTTGCCGAGACAGCAGGCGGTGACGTAGTCGCTCATGGACATGTGGGCCTTCGCCGCCAGCGCCCTGATCTTCTCACGGTCAGCGGACGCCATGCGCGTGCTGAATTTGATATCTTTTTTCATGTTTTTCTCCAATCGTAGCTAAAAGTGGGTGTGGGCTTCTGCCCGCAGCTTGGGGGTGTGGGGCCATGCCCCGCCCAGTACATTTGGCAGGGCAGCGGCTTCACCGCAGACCAGACAAATGCGATGCTGGCCACCTCCAACGGAGGTGATAAAAGCTCCCGTAAAAGGAAACCTCTGCACCTATTGGGAATAACGGCTTACGCAGAGGAATTTTCCATCTGCGGCAGAGAAATGAAATGTTTCTTCATCTGGCTTTCAAGGGATTATTTCCCCTGCTTACAGCGCTTTTTTGGCAACTCTATGCGGGGTGGTATCACTACCCTCGGCGTGAGCTTCATGCCGTTGAAACGCTGGACGCCCGTGGGTCACGGCGGCTTGTTTGCCGTTTTTATGCCGCTGCGGAATTCGCCCCGTGTGGGCAGAATATCCCCTCGGCGGATACACACGCCACCCCAGCCCCTAACCGCGCACACAGCGGCTCACACGCCGAAACACGGCGGGTTCTCAGGGTCGATGGTGACGATGTTTTCGGTAGTGGGATCATCGACCCCATCGGCCCTTTTCAGGCAGATCAGACGGTCGCCGTTGCTCTTGCGGAAGGACACCGTGATACCGTTTCTCCTTAGAGCGTCAACGCTTTTGCGGATTCGGTGGGAGAAGCTGTTAGGCGTGAAACCCTCCGTACCGGCAGGGTCGATCTTTTCCAACAGCACCTTGGCAGGGGCGCTGATCTCCGGCTGCCGGCGCAGCAGTTCAGAGAGAAGAAAAAGAATTCTTGCGTTGGGCTGCTCCGTCTGTTCGCAGTCATCTGACAGCAATTTCCAGACGTGATCCTCACCGTCGAACTCCAATGCCAGCTCCCGATAGGGGATGTCCCGCCCGGTGCAGTAGAGCGTGGCGGTGTTCTCTCTGCGCTTGCTCTTGCGGAGGACAAAGTTGCTGTCGGTGGCGCCGCTGAGTCCGGTGGTGCCGGAGATCATGTTCATGGGATCATCGTCATTCATCTTCCGCAAGTGATGCACCAGCAGAATGGCGATGCCGTGGGTGTCCGCCAGCGCTTTCAGAACGCCGATGTCCCGGTAGTCGCTGGCATAGGGATTCGCGTCATTGCCCGCGGTGCGGATGCGCTGGAGCGTGTCGATGACGATGAGCCGGGTCTGCGGATGCTCCTTCAAGAATTGCCCGATCTGTTCCACCAGCCCGTTGTGGAGCTGCTGGGACATGACGGCGAAGTGCAGCGTGGGCGGCGCGTCCTCCGTGAGATCGAAGAGGCGGCTTTGGATGCGCTGGAAGCTGTCCTCCAGACAGAGGTACAGCACCTCGCATGGCCGTGTGGCGAACGTCCAGAGCGGTTTGCCCTGCGCGGCGCAGAGACACAGCCACAGCGCCAGCCACGATTTGCCGATCTTCGGCGCGCCTGCCAGCAGGTGCAGTCCCTGGGGCAGCAGATCGTCGACCACGAAGGAGACCGGCTCGTAAGCGGTGCTTTGCAGCGTGTCCGCGTCAATGGTTTGCAGTCGTTTGATTTGAGACATAAAAAACCTCCGGATAAAAGGATAAGGGCAGAGACCTCGCTGCAGTCGAGACTCTAACCCTTTCACTTGATTATTCTGTATTTTTTGATAGAATGAGAATATCGCAGGACAGATGCAAAACGGATATGGGACAGGAGGGCGATGCTATGCCGCTGGGAATACAGCAGAACAACGATTTCACGCAGTTCACAATGGATGTCTGGAATGACAAGATCTTTTATCAGGAGCAGGAGTTTCCGGCGGGATTCATGGCGATGTCCATTCTGAACATTCCCGAAGAAAAACTGCCGGAGCTGATACAGGCCGGCGGCGCACCGACCTTCCTGTTTCCTGTGGTGGTACAGGGCAGCGATGAGGAGGCCGCGGCGGTATTCCCGCAGCTGCGGGAACGGATATTGTATCTGACCGAACTGCTTTGGAAGTATCCGCCCTTTTGCTACAATGACTACGAGAAGGAAATGCGCCGGATCAATATCCTGTTTGACGAGAGAAACCTCCTGCAAATACGGACGCCCGATTCGGAGTTCCAGACGGAGTTCCTGAGATTCTGCGTCGGGATCATACGCATCCCGATCGCCATGTACCACTTCTATGCAGCGGGGCGGTTCTTTGAGCTGGATTATCTGCGGCGTCTGAAAAAACGGAACGAAACACATTTTGCCGTGGCCGCGCATGACTGCTTCAACAGCGAGCAGTTTTGGGATGAGATGCAGAGCTTGCAGAGCTTGGATGTGGAGCCATTCACGGTTTATCCGGAGCTGTCCTCCACCTATGTGTTTGCCCGCAGTCCTAAAAACGAAAAAGAAATGGTGTTTGTAGAACGGGTGATTTTTCCGCGCCTGACCGATTTCTACACCTATGACCTGATGAATGGATTGCACCACGGCCACGCGCCCAGCCAGTGCCAAGGCTGCGGGAAATATTTTCTGACCACCAACGGTCATATCCCCAAATACTGCGACGGTGTCGCCCCGCAGGACAATCGCTATACCTGCCGGCAGTACGGCGCGATGATGCACCAGAAGGAGCAGAATAAACAGCACCCGGTCTACCGCCTGTTCAATACCCGCACCGACACCATCCGCAAGCATCACCAGAGAGGGAAGATCTCCAATGACCTGCGGCGGGAGGCACTGTATCTGGCGGGGAGCTACCGGGACAAGGCACTGATGGACAACGACTATGCCGCTGACGGATATGCGCAGGACATGGAATTGGAACACATTTACGCGGAGGCAGAAAAGCGGCTGAAATGAGGAAGGGGGCGTTCCTGTGACGAAAAATATGTACACCGTTGCCGGGGACGGCCCCTGCAATGAAGAGCTGGCGTTGCGAATGCAAGCCGGAGACAAAAACGCCGCGGGGCGGCTCGTCTCACAGAACGAGGGTTACCTCACCGAACTGGCGCGGGCGTACACACCGTGGTGTGAGATGGAGGATTTGAAGCAGGAGGCGGCGTTGGCGCTGCTGGACGCGGCGAGGCGCTTTGATCCCGCCTACGGAACGAGGCTGCTGACCTATGCGACGCCCGCGATAGAAGCGGCACTGTCCGACTATGCTGCGCAGTATTCTTCCTCTCTGTCCATTCCCATCAGCCGGTACAATCAACTGCGCAGGGTGGCATACCTCTGTGCCGAGGAATGGGACTCATCTGATGCTGAGTTGGCCAAGGTGGTGTGCGGAGAACTGAATGTATCTGCCAAGATAGCTGGGGCGTTGATAAAAGAATACCGGACGCTGTTTTGCGTCCGGCAGTTAGGGGACGATGTGTTCTCCGTCAGCTGCGGCGGCGATCCTGCCGTGGCCTATGACCGCCTGATGCGCAGGACGCTACTGATGCAGCGAATGGAGGAGGTGCTGACGCCCAGAGAGCTGAATCTGGTGCGAAGCTACCTTGGTATTGGCCAGCCGGACGAGCTTGGCATGACCTTTCAGGAACTGGCGATCTATCTCAACTACAACGGCCCCAGCGGAGCGGAGAAGGCGTACAAGGCCGCACTGCGGAAGCTGAAAAGGGACTTGTATGGCGGCGCCTACGGCCGGTGGCTCTCCGCTCAGAAGGCCATCCGCGCCGCCAAGGCGGAGGCGGAGCAGGAGACGGGGCAGCGCACAACGCCGCAGAGAACATGGTGGGAGGAGAAGGCACTGGCGAATCGGTTTGCCTGCGAGGTCGTTTCGCTGATCCGTGTTCATGAGATTTTCAGTGACGCATTGGAGAATATTGCTGCAAAAATTTTTGAGGAGTCTTGAAAACTGTACGTTTTCAAGACTCCTCAAGATCATTCCAGCTCAAATGCGCCGGTACTGTGCGCTGTCAGGTTCTACGGTTACTATCAAAGTGCATTGACGGTTCCTGATTTCTCAAATATTCTGTTTCAGGCAGGTCTTAATGTCATCCTCAGCATTGGTAATAAGCCGCAAGTCGAATGTGTCCACTAAATACTGAAGCACATTCGGGCTCAAAAATGCCGGCAGGGTAGGGCCTAAATATATGCCTTTAATTCCCAGACTCAATAATGCCAGCAAATCAGCAACAGCCTTTTGTTCGTACCATGATACGATCAACGACAAAGGCAATCCGTTTACATCGGTACCAAAAGCATCTGCTAAACCTGTTGCGATCCGTATGGCAGAATATACATCATTGCATTGCCCGACATCCAAAAGTCTCGGCAGACCCGCTACTTCACCGAAATCCAGTTTGTTAAATCTGTATTTTCCGCATGCGAGCGTTAATATCACGCAGTCTTTCGGGACCATCTTAGCAAACTCTGTATAATAGTTTCGACCGGGTCTTGCTCCGTCACAGCCGCCAATAAGAAAGAAATGTCTGATTTTTCCTGCTTTTACTGCCGCTACGATTTTGTCAGAATCGCTTAATACCGAATGATGCCCGAATCCGACAAGTATCTCGTGGGGCTCCTGATCCTCCGGATAGCCGCCCAATTCTATTGCCTGCTGAATGATTTCACTGAAATCCTTTTCACCGTTTTCTCTTTTCCCAATGTGTTTTACCCCTTCCCAGCCCACTACATTCGTGCTGTAGATTCGGCCTTTATAGCTCTCTCTCGGCCGCATAAGGCAATTCGTCGTCATTAGAATACATCCCGGAAGATCATCAAATTGTTTTTGTTGATCTTGCCACGCACCACCGAAATTCCCGACAAGGTGGGGGTATTTTTTTAATCCCTCATATCCGTGGCACGGCAGCATTTCACCGTGTGTATACACATTGACCCCCGTTCCCTTTGTTTGTTCCAGCAGCATTTCCAAATCCTTCAAATCATGTCCCGAAACAACGATGAAGGGTCCTTTCCTCATATGGATATTGACCCTATGGGGTGCCGGATTTCCGTATACTGCAGTATTGGCTTCGTCCAGCTTTTTCATAACCTCAATTGCCGCTTCTCCGGTGCGCATGGTCATTCGGATCAGTTCTTCCACTGTAAGGTTATCGTCTGTGAGAGCTTCCAATGCCTGAATATAAAATTCATCTACCTCATCACTGTAATAGCCCAGTTCTCTTGCCTGATGCCCATAGGCGCTGATACCTTTCAGTCCGTATAAAATGGTTTGCCTCAATGAGCGAATATCCGGGTCAAGGGATTTATCATACATAATTCCCGCGAATTGAGCATCCTTTAGCATTTGTGTTTTTGTTTCGGGAAGATCATAAGTGGCGTATGATGTCTGATTGTGAATCTCTCCTGTGATTGTTCTCAAATTTTCTTTTATCCGTTGTGATTCGTTCAATAATTCCACGTGTACTTTCGAATCAAAATTAACATTCGTCAGCGTTGTGAAAAGAACATTTTCGATAAACCGTATGATATTTTTATCGATATGCTGTCCCTCATTTTGCAGAACTTTTCCGTAACAGCTGATCCCTTTGATTTGAAAGATCAGCAAATCCTGCAGATTGGCGATTTCCGGTGTCTTTCCGCAAACCCCAAGCTTTGTGCAGCCCTTTCCGTTCGCTGTTTGCTCACATTGATAGCAAAACATTTCGTATCCTAAATCCATATTATTCATATGCTGACCATCCTTATCTTTCGTTTTTATAGTTAAAGTATCGGTCAGGAAACGAAAAATATACTTGGTATGAGAGACCTTACTAATTGTCTCATGTGTGTCTATGCGTTATTTGCTGTGGCGGTTACGTCGAAACAACAGATATCGTTGCAGACAGAGAAACACCACAAGTTTTCTTGTTGACAAACTATCGCCATAGCGATATAATCAATTCGGGTTAAAACTATCAGTGGAGCGATAGGCTCGTGAAAGAGGCACAGCTATGAATAAAATAATCTGCGTTTATCATGGTTCCGGTCAAATTATCCAACAGCCTGTTATTGGCAAAGGAAACCCAAACAACGATTACGGACTGGGGTTCTACTGTACTGAGAGTGTGGAGCTTGCAAAGGAGTGGGCTTGTTCCGCTGAAGCGGATGGCTTTGCAAATCGATATGCCTTTGATTCAAACGGCCTGTCTATCCTCTCGCTTACAGGCGGAAATTATCATATTCTCAATTGGCTTTATGTGCTGCTGGATAACCGGAAGTTCCGTATTGGCGGGGCAGTCGCAAGGCAAGCCAAGCAGTATATTGACGAGCATTTTGCGGTAGAGTATAAGCAGTATGATGTCATCAAAGGATATCGGGCGGACGATTCTTATTTTTCATTCGCAAGTGCATTTCTGAATAATACGATTTCTCTCCAACAGCTTGAAAAAGCGATGTTACTTGGGAAACTGGGCGAACAGATCGTTGCGATATCGGGAAAAGCGTTTGCTCGATTTACATTTGAGGAAGCCATTCCTGCACCGTGTGATATGTATTATCCGAAGAAGCTGGCACGAGACAGTAAAGCGCGCGAGGATTTTGCAAAAGAGAAGGATCGTGAAACGGTTTTGTCTGAAAAATATGTGCTGGACATCATTCGGGAAGAATGGGGGAATGAAGATGAACGCCTACAACGAATTATACTTGGATGATGCGATGGCCAATCTCGGAGATATGGTCGAGTACGCCGTGTGTACACTCGGCTATGCACCGGATGACTTCTTTGGCTGGTTCATTTCCTCCGGAATTGCCTCGAAATTCGAGAATGGAAATCCGAAGTATGTTGCAGGAATGTCGGGGGTCGAACTGGCAGACGCTGTGCTTGCTGCCGTGAATATGCAGAGTGAGCGTCATCATCAGCCCCATCTATCCTCAAAGGGGAGAGAGTATTGGGCCGGATGGATCCTTGCCTATTACCAGTGGGAAACAAACCGACGCTTCAGCGATATGGTAGAATACGGATTGACACTATCGGTAGTGATGTCTCTATATATCCTGCACGAAGCGGATGTAAGCAAATTCGTGGAGAGTGCAGATGAGATCATTCAAAGGAACAAGGATAGCCGTAAGTCTAAGCTACAGCTTATACGGAAGGCGAGAGGGCTGACACAGCAGCAGCTCGGTGAGGCATCCGGAGTCTCCTTGCGAATGATCCAGCTCTACGAGCAGAAGCAGTACGAACTTGCAAAAGCGCAGGCCGGTATTGTGCTTGACCTTGCCAAAGTACTTGGATGCGATGCCGCTGATCTGATCCAGGGATAGAGGGTAAAGATATTCAGCTGAACTGGGCTGCTGAACCCGCATTTTATCCAGACTACTATTTGACTACTACCGCGAAAAATCTCGGAAGCCCTGCCCCACAAGGATTCTGTGGCTTTTCTTCAAAATGGCAGAAATTTGTGCAACACCAACCAAACCCTTGCGCCGCAGCGGTTTCCGGCTTGACGGCCTGATAACTCCGACTCTAAAGGCCGCTGGTTCGAATCCAGTCGGGCGTACCATATTAACGAAACGGTATAGATGCGTCTGGCGAAAAGTCAGGCGCATCAACCGTTTCCGGGCTTTTTCAAGCCCGGATTTCTTCTCTCAAACCATAGATGCAAATCGCTGTTTCAGGGCGTCTGCCCCGATTCGAACCGGGCATTTTCCCTTTTCGGGCAGATGCGTTCAGCCAGCGCCCTTTTTCAGCGGCGATTTTTCCGGCTGACAGCGGTATTTTTCTTAAAAAAGAATCACAAAGATTTGGGCGTCGTTTTGTTGGTCCTGACGGACTAAGAA
>ENA-OYZG01000535-OYZG01000535.1-human-gut-metagenome-genome-assembly--contig:-NODE-535-length-10876-cov-4.264024_pt1 | contig 10876 bp, 7 predicted proteins | sample MGYA00244071_ERZ653466 | MGnify/ENA primary metagenome ERZ653466 (study PRJEB26926, sample SAMN06165150) | human gut metagenome | biome: ENVO:00009003; feature: ENVO:2100002; material: ENVO:00002003...
CTGCAAGAGCTTCGGCATACTGGGCATAGGCGGCGTCGCGTTCCCGCGTCGTGAAATAGCCCTGGTGATAAACGTTTTCTTCCCCGACGCGGTGCACCGAGCCAATGATGAAATCCGGCTTTGCAGGTCCAGCCCAGGCCATGGACTGTTCCGCAAACGAAGGCTCCGGCGAGAGGCCGATCTCCACCCCGCACCGGATGCGCACCGAGAGGGACGGCTGCTCGCGCGCAATCTCCGCGCGCAACGCGGCGATGTCGGCAGGCTCGTCCCGGCATTCTGGATCCTCAAATTCTACATGGTCCGTAAAGCAGATCTCCGCCAGTCCTGCCCGGACAGCAGCCTCCGCCATCTCCCGCACGGAATATGCTGCGTCCAGCGAATGGTGGCTGTGCATATGATAATCGCAATAATTCGGCATGTTCCATCCTCCCAAGCCATTATAAGGGCTGCCAGCCCCTTTTTCAAGCATGGCAGATGCAGCTTCATCTTGGGGGTGTAGGAGCACAATAAAGAATTTGTTTGAGATTCAAAAAGCTATTGACATGATATGCCCTTTTGCGTAAAATAGCCTTAATTCAAATTTGACCGTAGGGTTTCTCCTTTTTATTAATGGCACAGCAGGCGTTCGGGTTTCCGGATGCCTGCCGTGTATTTTGGCGTTATTCCGTTTGCGCGGCTTCCGCAGCCTGCTTGCGCCGGCGCGGCGGGAACCAGATTTTCTTGGTAAAGATGTAGCAAAGCGGCACCAGGTAAAGCAGAAAGCCATACGGCAGCGCCCGGGCGTCCACCCCGAGCATTTCCAGCGGGACGGAGCAGGAGATTGCCCACGGCACCAGACCGGAAATCAGCACGGCGGAATTCTCCATATCGAGCGCAAGCTCCTGATGGGAGGCATGCTCTTCTTCGTAGATGCGCTCCCAAAGCTGGTCGTTCATCGTGATGGCAATGGTCTGGTTGCAAAACGCGGCGCAGATGACGATGCTCGTCAGGATCATCGCCGGGAAGCCGCCGATGCGTGCCTCCATCGGGCGGATGATACCCTGCAACCCGCCGAGCATGCCCGTGCCGTTGAACACGCCGGAAAGCATGCCGGAAAGCAGCACGATACAGCAGACGTTGAGCATGGAAACGAGCCCGCCGCCACCGAGGACGCGGTCAAGCGAAGGGTCGGGTGCGGTATAGCCCAGCACGAGGCTGCGGAGGAATTCCCAAGCCGGCATGCGCTGCACCGCAAGGGCGAGCACTGCCGCCGCAAGCACGCTCGCCGGGATGGCATAGCGCACAGGCACCTTGCACAGTGGGAGGACGAGGATGATCGCCGCCGGGATCAGCGTCCACCAGGAAAGGGTGAAGTTCGCCTCGAGAATCGAGAGCACGCTCGTATCCACCGCGCCGATGGGATTAAACGCGGAAAGCACGCCATAAGCCACGGTGCAGATGCCAAGGGGCAAAAGCGCCGTCATATGCATATATTTCACATTGTCGTAGATCGGGGTGCAGGTCACGCCCGCGATGAGGTTCGCGCTCGAAGAAATGGGCGCGCAGCGGTCGCCGAAAAAAGCGCCGGAAAGGATAGCGCCCGCGGCGATGAGCTCGTTCACGCCACCGCTGCGGGCCAGGGCCATAAAGATGACCCCCACCGTGCCGACGACGCCGAAGCACGTGCCGAGCGCATACGAAAGCAACGCGGAAAGCGCAAAGGCAATGAGGATGAACAGGGAAGGCGTGATGAGCGAAACACCCTTTGCGATGAAGAAAGCGATCGTGCCGCTTGCGCGCCAGGCGGCCGTGATGAACCCGATGAGCGCCAGCACGCGCACCACGCCGAGCGCATCCTTGCCGCCCCGCAGGGCCATCTTCGCAAGGGCGCGCGCACCATGCCCGCGCCGGAGGCCCACCACCCAAAAACAGAGAAAGCCTGCCAAAAGCGCGGCACTCATCGAAACATCCGTGCAAAGGCAAGCGACCATCGCGCCGATAAATACCAGCATGGCGAACCAGAAATCCAATGTAGCCACCCCGCGGGAGCGCTATTTCGAGCCGCCGGCAAAAGGCGCTGCGCATCCGCTACCACAGATAGTGTAACATACAAATCGCTTCTGTCAACCCTAAACGGTAAAGCCCGCGCCAAGGGAGAAACCGGCAAAACCCGCGCTTGACCTGCCTGCATCCAAGTGGCTATTATATAGCTATACAGGCAGGCCGCACACGACCTGCCAGGGGAGTACGGATTTATGGAACAAGTGGAAAACTGCAACGATGGCTTTACCATGCGGGAGCTAACGCACGCGGATCTTGAGCAGTTCAACGCGCTGCTGCGGTACGCGTTCCAGGTCACCCCGGATGATCTGATGCGTAGCGGCTGGCAGGCGGATGAATTCAAGCACGCCAAAGCGCCTATTCTGGACGGCGCATATGTGCTCGGCTGGTTCCATAAAGACCGGCTGGCCTCGCAGATCGTCGTCTATCCCATGCAGGTGAACATCCAGGGCAACATTTATGCCATGGGCGGCGTGACCGGCGTGACGACCTACCCGGAATATTCCGGCCGCGGGCTGATCCATGCGCTCGTCGTCAAGATCCTTTCCGTCATGCGCGAACGCGGGCAGAGCGTTTCCTACCTCTACCCTTATTCCATCCCGTTTTACCGCAAAAAGGGCTGGGAGATCGTGTCCGACAAGCTGGCCTTCACCATCAAGGACACGCAGCTGCCCAAGCACCACCCGGTGCCGGGCATGGTGGAGCGGGTGGACACCGAGCATGAGGATCTCAAGAACGTATACGAATATTTTGCTTATCAGCACCATGGCGCGCTCATCCGCGACGCCCTCGCGTGGGACGAATACTGGCGCTGGGAGGTGGACGACGTGGTCGCCGCCGTATATTACGACAGCGCGCACAAGCCGCTCGGCTCGCTCGTCTACCACATTGAAAACGAGATCTTCTACATCAAAGAAATGATCTATCTCAACAACGAGGCCTACCACGGGCTTTGGAACTACATCAGCGCACATTTTTCCATGATTACCGAGGTGCGCGGGGACAATTACACCGGAGAACCCATGGCCTTCCTGTTCGAGGACAGCGAGATCACGGAAACGATCGCGCCGTACTTCATGGCGCGCATCGTAGACGTGCCCGCGTTCCTCTCGCAATACGCCTTCCGCGAAGCGCCGGAGAAGCTGCGGCTGCACCTGCGTGTACACGACCCGCTGGCCCCATGGAACGACAACACCTTCCTCGTGCGCTGGAAGGATGATGAGACGATCTGCGAGGTTGCGGAGGAAGGCCCCTTCCCGAACCTGATCGAGCTTGACGTGCAGACGCTCGCCGCCATGCTGATGGGCTACAAGCGCCCCGCATATCTTTATGAAAACGAGCGGCTTACGATGGAATATTACCTGGTGGACGTGCTGGAGCGGCTGATCCCGAACGACAAGCCGTATTTTTCGGATTACTTTTGATGCGCCGCAAACCCTCCGCCGGAATTGCGCCAATGAGAAAGCCGGGGTTTTCCCGGCTTTTTTTGCGCAACGCGGCGCGCTCAATCATCGATATAAACCATATACTTCAGAGAATACGCATACAGCTTGCTTCCCATCGCATCCTTCGCGGGAGGGCCCACAGAGATGACAAGCGCCCCATATTCTTTGGAACCGTCATACTCCCCTTCCAAAGCGCGCATCTCCTGTGTCTCCAAAGAGATGCAAAACTTCTCCCCGGGGTATTCTATGTCCTCCAGGAAGCTGAACCGTGCCATCTGGTATGCAATGTCAAATTCGTTCCCCGGTTCGTTTTCGAGAAGCCATTCCTTCATCGTCCCCGCCAGCCCCAGCAGCTCCTTCATCGTCAAAACCGGATTGTCGATTGAGGCGTCCGCGGCCGTCTGTTTCAGCGCTTCACCCGGATGGTAGGAATACTTGAGCGTGCCGCCGTTCCCACCCGGGATGCAGTAATACGCTGAGGCCAAAGTTCCGTCCGCCGTATACATTGCCTCAAACTGCTGTACCGGTTCCTCCGCAGCTTCCTCCGGCAGCCATTCCGGCAGATCCGCTGCCTGGCTACAGGCCGTGAGCGCAAGGCACAGGCACAGCAGCGCCAACAAGCGCAGGTTGCGTTTCATGGTTTACCTCCTTCATCGTAGCGTTACGGGACATTTGGTTCCACGGCACGCAGCAGCCTGCCATCTTCTGAATAGAAGAACATCGTGAACGTGCTATACGGCACGTTCATTTCTGCAACATATTGTCCAAAATCAACGGCGCTGATCCTCGCCCAGTCCCCGTGAGCCGATTCAAGGCTATAGACCCAGAATTCGACTGTGAGCGTTATGGGAACAAACTCGGATCAAACGGAAACAAAAGTTAAAACAGCATTTATATGGAAACGTAAAATTAATGGCTTGCTATGGTTTTATTATAGCGGACGGCATATTTTGCGTCAATCTATAATTTCCCAATTAACAGGCTGTTTACAAAGTGCCTGCGCTGCCGTTTTACACGGCAGTGCGACGCTTACGCAGTTCAGCAAAGCGGGCTAATATTAAAAGGGCCCCGCTTGTGCAGAGCCCCCTGGATTCATTCTTCCCCGTCGTGCCGCTTCTTGGCCTTCTCCTCCAGCTCCTTGAGCTTGGCCGAGGGATCCTTCACCTTGGCGAGGAAGATCATTGCCGCAATGATGTACGGCTTGAAGGATGCCTGCTTGTAAAGCGGGTCGCGGTAGCGGTCGAATACGCTCGCAGCAACCTCGCCGTGCTCACAGGAAACGTCCGTGATGTCCGCGGGCAGGCAGTGCAGGTAGAGCGCCTTGCCATCCTTGGTGAACTGCATCATTTCCTCGGTGCACTCCCAGTCCATGTGCTCCGCGTTCTGCGCAAGCAGCCGCTGTTCAAGCGCCTTGATGCCCTCGAAATCGCCGTTGCCGTAAAGCTCCGTGCGCTCCTCCATGGCCTTGAAGGGCGCCCAGGATTTCGGGTATACGACGTCCGCATCCTGGAACGCTTCCTTCATGTCGTTGGTGATCTCAAATTTTCCGCCAAACTGTTCGGAATTCTTCTTTGCGACCTCGACGACCTCATCCATCACCTCGTAGCCCTCGGGGTAGGCGAGCGTCACGTCCATGCCCATGCGCGTCATGAGGCCGATTACGCCCTGCGGCACGGAAAGCGGCTTGCCGTAGCTCGGGGAATACGCCCAGGTCATGGCGATCTTCTTGCCCTTGAGGTTCTCCACGCCGCCGAATTCATGGATAAGGTGCAGCATGTCGGCCATGCACTGGGTCGGGTGGTCGATGTCACACTGGAGGTTCACAAGCGTGGGCTTCTGTTCCAGCACGCCCGCCTTATGGCCTTCGGTCACCGCGTCCACGACGTTGTGCATATAGGCGTTGCCCTTGCCGATGTACATATCGTCCCGGATGCCGATGACATCCGCCATGAAGGAAATCATGTTCGCGGTCTCACGCACGGTTTCACCATGGGCGATCTGGCTCTTGCCCTCATCCAGATCCTGCACTTCAAGGCCCAGCAGGTTGCAAGCCGAGGCGAACGAAAAGCGCGTGCGCGTGGAATTATCGCGGAAAAGGCTGATGCCAAGGCCGCTGTCGAAGATCTTCGCGGAGATGTTGTTCTCGCGGAGGTGGCGCAGCGCGTCTGCCACGGTAAACACGGCTTCGAGCTCGTCGCGCGTTTTTTCCCAGGTGAGGAAAAAGTCGCCCTCATACATGTTCTCAAAGTTCAGCTTGTCGAGTTTGTCGGTGAACTGCTTTACGTTGCTCATCTTGGCCTCCATGCTTATTTGATGTCGTTATTGGTCTTGCCGGCGCGGAACTGGACGACATCGCCGGTCTTGTTCTCTTCCTTGTAGAACAGTGGCGTTGCGGCGTAAACGGCCGCGCATACCACGAGGTCCTGCTTCCAGGTGATCTCGTTGGGCGCGTGCGCCTGGGATTCCGCACCCGGGCCGAAGCCCACGCAGGGGATGCCGTAACGGCCCTGGATGGATACGCCGTTGGTGGAGAACGTCCACTTGTCGATCAGCGGGCGGTTGCGCTTTTCCATCGCGGAGGGCGCGCCGACACGCTTTTCGCCGTAAAGTGCCTTATGCGCATCCGCAACGGCCTGCACGTGGGCGGCAGTCTCCTTGTTGATCCACGTCGGGAAATAGCACTCCGTTTCGTATTTGAGCCCCGTCCATGCCGGGCGGTCATACATGTACATGGAAACCTGCACGTCGTCGCCATACTTTTTGCAGGACGGAAGGTTGCGGATCTCCTCCAGGCAGGAATCCCAGGTTTCGCCGGCGGTCATGCGGCGGTCAAGCGACACGGCGCAGGAATCCGCGACCGCGCAACGGCTGGGCGAGGTGTAGAAGATCTGGGAAACCGTGATCGTGCCGCGCCCAAGGAAGCGGGCGTCCTCGTAATGCTCCGGGTTGAACTCCGGCTCGAGCATCTTCACAAGGCCCTTGACCGCATCCTCCGGCCCGCAGCCGTTCTCGTTCAGCGCGCGAACTTCCTCAAGGATGTCCGCCATTTTATAGATGGCGTTATCGCCGCGCTCCGGCGCGCTGCCATGGCAGGAAACGCCCTTCACGTCCACGCGGATTTCCATCCTGCCGCGGTGGCCGCGGTATACGCCGCCGTCGGTCGGCTCCGTGGAAACCACGAACTCAGGGACGATCTTGTCTTCGTTGTAGATATACTGCCAGCAAAGGCCGTCACAATCCTCTTCCTGAACGGTGGCGGCGACGAGGATCTTGTAGCCTTCCGGGATGAGGCCGAGATCCTTCATGATCTTCGCGCCATAGACTGCGCTGACTACGCCGCCCTCCTGGTCGGAACCGCCGCGGCCATAGATGATCTCGTCCGTCTCATAGCCCTCATAAGGGTCATGCGCCCAGTTGGCGAGGTTGCCGATGCCGACGGTGTCGATGTGGCCGTCAAAAGCGATGATCTTATCACCCGTGCCCATCCAGCCGAGCGCGTTGCCCTGCGGGTCGATCTCCGCCTTGTCAAAGCCGAGCGCTTCCATCTCCTGAATGGTGCGGCGGATTACGCCCTCTTCCCCGCAGCTCTCACTCGGGATGCGGATGAGGTCGCGCAGGAATTTCGTCATTTGCGGGAGGTACTGTTCGGAAGCCTTTTTGATCTCATCGAAGTTCATGGTGTCTGCCATCCTTTCTGTCAATGAAATTGGAGAATTGGAACTGTCGCCTTAGAATTGCCCCGGGCGCTCAGGATTGTTGCCCGCCGGCGCTGCTGGTGTCCAGATAAGAATACAGCGTGTATTTGCTGATCCCAAAATATTTCGCAATCTTATCCCCACTCTTGGTGATAAGCATCGCCCCCGCGTCGTTCAGGTAGCCGATGGCCTTCACCTTGTCCTCCTTGTTCATCATGGCGACAGGCTTTCCGACGATGCGCACGGACTGTTCCAGAAGTTCGTCAAGCAGATCATTCACGTTCGTGGGGATGCGTTCCGGCTCGCTCGCCGGCCGCGGGTCCTGCACCAGCGCATCCACGGTAGCCTTGGCCATCATGAGTGCCGTCAGGTCGTAATTGACGCAGAAGATGCCCGTGGGTCTGCCTTCCTCGTCGTTGATATACACGGTGCTCGAGCGCAGGATGCGGCCGTCCGCCGTCTGCGTCAGGTAGTTGTATTGATCCGGAAGGTTCCGCCGCCCCTCCTTCATCGCCTCGAGCGCGATGTGCGAAGGCCCTGCGTCCGCGCTGCGGCGGGATACATGGCCGTTTTCAATGACGGCGATGGTGTTCTCCGGATCGCCCGAGGAAATATCGTGCACGACGATCTCGCAGTTGTCCCCAAACTGGGCGGAAAGCGCCTTTGCAAGCCGCTTGAGCAGGTCGAGCGTCATTTCCTGCATGAAGGTCCCTCCTCAATCCTTTTTTATTCAAATATATCATATCCCCACAAAATTTCAATAGTGAATCAAAATATTTTTTAGATTCCAAAACTATTTTTTGCAGCTCGGAATCTTGTGTTTTTTTCTTGCCTGTGTTATGATATTATTAAATCAATGGATTGATTTCTCTTTTAGCGTTTTGATACAGCATAGCTGCAAGGGAGTGCTTCGCGCGCGGGCTACAAACGTTTTTCTCCGTTTGGGCGCGCGTTTTTTGTTTCCGCGCGGCGGCAGGGCTGCCGCGCCAGATTCATGCAAACTAATATTTTAGAAAGAGGAGGTTTCCCCATGATTCTCATTGCAAACGGCAGGCTCATCACCCGGGATCCGGAAAACCCTTACATCGAAAACGGCGGCGTCGCCGTCTCCGGCACGAAGATCGCCGCGGTCGGCGAAACCGCCGCACTGCGCGCGCAGTATCCGGAGGCGGAATTCGTGGACGCAAAGGGCGGCGTCATCATGCCCGCCTTCCTCAACGCGCATTCCCACATTTACAGCGCGCTTGCCCGCGGCCTTTCCATGAAGGGCCACAACCCTACGAATTTTTATGAGGTGCTTGACGGCATGTGGTGGCGGCTCGACCGCAGCCTGACGCTTGAGGACACCCGCAGGAGTGCCTACACCACCTATATTGATTCCATCAAGACCGGCTGCACGACGGTGTTCGACCACCACGCAAGCTATTGCGAGACCGAAGGGAGCCTGTTTGCGATCGAGGAAGTCGCCAAAGAGCTCGGCGTCCGCACCGTGCTCTGCTATGAGGTGAGCGAGCGGGACGGGCAGGAAAAGTGCGGCGCTGCCATCCGCGAAAACGCGGACTTTATCACCCACTGCGAAAAAGAACGGAACCCGCTCGTCAAGGCCATGTTCGGCATGCACGCGCTCTTCACCATCTCGGACAAAACCATGGAAAAATGCGTTGCTGCCAACAATGGCCGCACTGGTTTCCACATCCATGTTTCCGAGGGCATGAACGACGTATACGACACGCTGCGCAACTACGGCACCCGCCCGGTGAACCGGCTCTTAAACCTCGGCATCCTCGGAGAAAAGACGCTCCTTGGCCATTGCATCCACGTCAACCCCGCGGAGATGGATATTATAAAGGAAACGGATACCATGGTCGTCAACAACCCGGAATCCAACATGGGCAACGCCGTCGGCTGCTCGCCCGTGCTGCAAATGTTCCAAAAAGGCATCCTCGTCGGCCTCGGCACGGACGCCTATACCTTCGACATGACCGAAAGCCTGAAGGCTGCCCTGGCCATCCAGCGGCATAACGCCTGCCTGCCGAACGTCGGCTGGGGCGAGGCCACGGCCATGCTTTTCGAGAACAATGCGAAGATCGCCGCGCGCTATTTTGAGGATGCGCTCGGCGTGCTCAAGCCTGGCGCGGCGGCGGACGTGATCGTGATGGACTACAAGCCGTTCACCCCGTTCTCCGCGGAGAACATAGACGGTCACATCCTCTTCGGCATGGCGGGCCGCCAGTGCGAAACCACCATGTGCGCAGGCAGGCTCCTCATGCGGGACCGGGTGCTCCTCTGCGCGGACGAGGAGGAAGTCAACGCCCGCACGCTGGAAGTCAGCCGCGCTCTTTGGAAGCGGCTCAACGGCTGATCACACCCTGTTTTTTGATACGACAAGGAGGTATTTCCCATGAGTGAACGCATGACCCCCATCCCCTTCCCAAAACTGATGAACTGGCTCTTTTCCGAGCGCGACGCGCATGGCGCGGTATTCGGCGTGCAAAAGCCCTTTGTCATGCGCAGCGGCAAAAAGCTCCCGCTGTTCCGGGAGATGATCGAGACGCCGTTCGGCCCTGCCGCCGGCCCAAACACGCAGCTCGCGCAAAACATCATCGCCGCCTATTATGCGGGCGCGCGCTTCTTTGAGCTCAAAACCGTTCAGAAGATGGACGGCGAGGAGCTCGCCGCCTGTATCAACCGCCCCTGCATCCTTGCGGAGGACGAGGGCTACAACTGCGAATGGTCCACGGAGCTGACCGTACCCCAGGCGTTTGAGGAATACGTCAAGGCCTGGTTCGCCCTCAAGCTCATCAGCCGCAAATGGAATTTGGGTGATCCCTGCGGCTTTGCGTTCAACATGAGCGTGGGCTACGACCTCGCGGGCGTAAAGACCGAAAAGCTCGACCGCTTCATCGAAGGGATGAAGGACGCTTCCGATACGCCCATCTGGAAGGAATGCGTGGAGTACGCCCTTGCCGCCTTCCCGGAGGATGCGGAGTACATCCAAACCATTTCCCCACGCATCTGCACGGGGATGACCGTCTCCACGCTGCACGGTTGCCCGCCGCAGGAGATCGAAGCCATCGCTTCTTATCTGATCCAGGAAAAGGGACTCAACACCTTCGTCAAATGCAACCCCACCATCCTGGGCTATGACTTCGCACGCAAAACCCTCGACGCGATGGGCTATGATTACATCGCCTTTGATGGCCACCATTTCCGGGAGGATCTGCAATATGCGGATGCAGTCCCCATGTTCCGGAGGCTCAGCGCGCTTGCCGATAAAAACGGCCTCGAGTTCGGCCTGAAGCTCTCCAACACCTTCCCGGTGGATGTGAAGGCAAACGAGCTGCCGAGCGAGGAGATGTATATGTCTGGCCGCGCGCTCTTTCCGCTCACCATCGAGATGGCCCGCCGCATGGCGGAGGAATTTGACGGCAAGCTTCGCCTTTCCTATTCCGGCGGCGCGGATCAGAACAACGTCAAGGCATTGTTTGAGGCGGGCGTCTGGCCCATCACCATGGCAACAACGATCCTCAAGCCAGGCGGCTATGCGCGCATGACACAGATCGCGGAGACGCTCGAGGCCTGCACATATAAGCCCTTCGCCGGCGTGGACGCGGCGGCCGTCGCCGCGCTCTCCCTTGCCGCGCGCACGGACCTTCGGTATCGCAAGCCCGAAAAGCCGCTCCCGCCGCGCAAGCT
>ENA-OYZG01000536-OYZG01000536.1-human-gut-metagenome-genome-assembly--contig:-NODE-536-length-10875-cov-4.070702_pt1 | contig 10875 bp, 10 predicted proteins | sample MGYA00244071_ERZ653466 | MGnify/ENA primary metagenome ERZ653466 (study PRJEB26926, sample SAMN06165150) | human gut metagenome | biome: ENVO:00009003; feature: ENVO:2100002; material: ENVO:00002003...
AACGACATCCCGCAGGCAAAGCTGGAAGAGCTGGCCGCGGCACTGGAGACCACCCCGGCCTATCTGCTGGGGCTGGACGTGCCTTGCCCGCCGCCGGGCTTTGAGCCGCTGCCCGCCATGGCCATGGTGCCGCTGGTGGGCTCCATCGCCTGCGGCACGCCCATCACCGCCGAGCAGAACATCGAGCAGTACATCGGCGTTCCGGCGGCGTGGCATGCCGACTTTGCGCTGACCTGCCATGGCGACAGCATGGCTCCCACTATCTGCGACGGCGACATCGTTTGCATCCGCTGCCAGCCGGAGGTGGAGCAGGGCGAGATCGCCGCGGTGCGCATCGGCGAGGAAGCCACCCTCAAACATTTTCACCAGCAGGGCGACACTGTGATGCTGCTGGCCGACAACGCCGCCGTCTGCCCGCCCATGGTCTACACCGGTCCCCAGCTGAACGAGATCCGCATCGAGGGCCGGGCCGTGGGCTTCTGCCGCGGTTTATAACCTATCATAAGGAGGGTCCGCCATGTTCTTTTCCAAAAAGAAACCGTCTGCCGCCTACGACCCGGCCGTGCAGCGGCCCGCCTTGCGGTGCAGCATCTGCACCGGGGAGCAGGTGGCCGGTTTTGTGCACCCGGACGGCCATTTTGAGGACGTCCAGCTCATCCGCACCCCGCAGGAACTGGCGGCCTTCCGCACCCGGTACGGCATCCCGCCGGAGACCATCATCGAAAAAATCTACTGAACAAGGAGCGTCCTATGCCCACAGCACCCGAAGAGATGACCCTGAAGGTCATTGCCCACATCCACACTGCCTTTCCCACCAAGTTCGGCATCCCGCGGCAGAGTGGCCTCGTGCCGGAGCAGAAGGCCACGATCGTGTTCGAGCCGGAATACCGGGACGCGAACGCGCTGCGCGGCATCGAAGGGTTTTCCCATCTATGGCTGATCTGGGGCTTTTCCGCGGTGCATCAGGAGGGCTGGTCGCCGATGGTGAAGCCGCCGCGCCTGGGCGGGAACAAGCGCATGGGCGTATTTGCGACGCGCTCACCCTTCCGCCCGAACCCGCTCGGGCTTTCCTCCGTACGGCTCGAGGGGGCGGAGCCACGCCCCGGCCTCGGGACGGTGCTGCGCGTTTCCGGCGCGGATCTGATGGACGGCACGCCCATCTACGACATCAAGCCATACCTCTCGTTTACCGACAGCCATCCGGACGCTTTAGACGGCTTTGCGGGGGAGCGGTACGGCTATGCGCTTTCGGTGGAATTCCCGGAGGAATGGCTTGCGGTGATCCCGGCGGAGAAGCGCGCGGCGCTCGTCGCGTCGCTGCGGCAGGACCCGCGCCCGGCTTACCGGGACGATCCGGAACAGCGCTACGGCTTTGAATACGCGGGGCTTGACGTGCGCTTCCGCGTGCGGGACGGCGTTTTGACGGTATACGAGGTCGTGCCGCTCTCCAAGCGCAACCGTTGAGCAGCCAAACGCCGCAGTTCAAATGCCCGGCAAAGCAAACCCGGAGGAAGCAGGGCGCCCGGAGCCAGGCTGCCCATCCTCTGCTGGCGGAGGCCTGGCTTTGCAGGACGGCTTGCAAAAACGGTGAAAAGCACATATAATATAAAACAACTGTCACGATGAACAAAGAAAAAGGAGCTGATTTCCCAAATGGACGATGGCAGTCCAATAGGCTATCTCATCTCGATTTTCCTTCTGATCCTGGGCGGCGCATACTTTGCAGGGACGGAGATTGCGCTCGCGTCCGTGAACCGCATCCGCATGATGAGCCATGCGGACAACGGGAACAAGCGGGCTGCGCGCGTGCTCTATATCCTGGATCACTTCGATAAGGCGCTCACGACGCTCCTGATCGGCAACAACATCATGCACATCGGCTGCGCAAGCATTGCAACCCTCATGGCAACGAAACTTTGGGGCGTGAAAGCCGTACCCGCAACCACGGTCGTGATGACGGTGGTGGTGTTCTTTGTGTCCGAAATGGTGCCCAAACGCTTTGCAAAGGCCTGCAACGAACGCTTTGCACTCGCGGTCTCCGGGTCTCTGCTCGCGCTGATGAAGGCGTTCACGCCGATCTCGTTCGTGTTCTCCAAACTCAGCGCCTGGGTGAGTAAGCCCTTCAAAAAGCAGCAGGAGGAGCCGACTGTAACCGAGGATGAGCTCTACGACATCATAGAGACGATCGCCGCCGAGGGGGCGATCGATGAGGAAAAGAGCGAGCTTGTGCAGAGCGCGCTGGAGTTTTCCGACACCACCGTGCGGGATGTGCTCACGCCGTGGGAAAAGGTCGTCTCCATCCCAGTGGACGCGCCGGATGAAGCCATCCTTTCCGCCATCCAGGAAAACGCGCATTCGCGCCTGCCCGTCGTGGATGAAGAAGGGCACCCGATCGGCGTGCTGCTGATCCGAAAATACTTAAAGGCGCACATGCGCGGCGAAACGCCGGCGCTCAGCATCATCATGGAAAGCGTGCATTTTGTGGATGCAGACATGCCCATAGACGATCTGTTCCCTGTGATGAGCCAGAACAAGCTGCACCTTTCCATCGTGCGGGATGCGCAGTGGAAAACGCTTGGCATCGTCACGATGGAGGACATCCTGGAAGAGCTCGTGGGCGAGATCTACGATGAGGACGACAAGGGAGGTGCCGCCTGATGAAAGAAGCAACGCTTGGCTCCTATCTTTTGATCCTACTGTTGATCGCCTTTTCCGCGTTTTTCTCCGGTTCGGAGATCAGCTATGCTTCGCTCAACAGGCTGCGCATGAAAAGCGCTGCGGAAACCGGCGGTCCCGCGGCAAAGGCTGCGTACTGGATCTATGAGGCTTACGATTCCGCGCTCGTCACGATCCTCATCGGCAACAACCTCGTGAACATCGCGTCCTCCTCCGTGGCGACACTCATCGCCGTTTCGCTCCTTGGGGATGACGGCGCATGGGTGGCAACTGCCGTGATGACGGTACTGATCCTCACCTTTGGCGAGATCGTCCCGAAAATCGTTGCCGTGCAGGTGTCGGAGGGCTTTGCAAAGGCCGTCGCGCTGCCGCTGCGGGCGATGATGTTCATCACGAAGCCTATTGTCTGGGCATTCAATAAACTGCTGAAGCTGCTTGACCGCATCTGGGCGCGCTTTGGGGAAAGCGGGCCTTCCGTGACGGAGGATGACCTTGAGACGATCCTTGAGACCGTCGAGGATGAGGGCGTGATCGACGAGGACCGCGCGGAGCTTTTGCAGAGCGCGCTCGACTTCGACGACGTGCTCGCCTATGAGATCATCACGCCGCGGGTGGACCTGCTTGCCATCGACATTGAGGACGATTGGGAGGAGATCCTGCAAACGGCATATGATTCCCCGTTTTCCCGCATCCCGGTCTATGAGGACACGATCGACAACATCATCGGCATCCTGCACCTGAACCATTTCTTCAAGGAGTTGGTGGAACGGCCGCAGTTCGAGCTGCGCGGCACCCTCATGCCGGTCAACTTCGTGCACAAGACCATGCCGCTCAACGACGTGCTTGCCGTCATGAAAAAACGCCAGTGCCATATGGTGATCGTGACCGATGAATACGGCGGCACGATGGGCTGCCTGACGATGGAGGACGTGCTCGAGCAGCTCGTCGGCGACATCTGGGATGAATCCGACGAAATCGTGGATGAATTCGTGCAGACCAGCGAGGATGCCTATGAGGCCGACGGCGACATGCGCATTTACGATTTCTTCGAGGAACTGGATATCGACGACAGGGATTTCGACGACGACAACGCCACCCTCGGCGGCTGGGCCATCGAGATGCTTGGCGATTATCCAAAGGTGGGGGACAGCTTCGATTACAAAAACCTGACCATTACGGTCAAGAAGCTCCAGAACCTCCGCGTAATGCGCCTTGCGGTGCAGGTTCACCCGCTCCCGCCGGAGGAAGAGGAGGAATAACGCCCCGCAAGGGAGCGCAAAAAGGCGGCGCATTGTGCCAAGAGAAACGGACAGGGAAAAACGAAAAACCAAATATGAAACTGGCCTCTGGACACAGCGGGGGCCAGTTTGTTCAAACACAGCGCAACTGTTTTTTCAGTTTGCCGAAAAAATGGGCATTGTGGATGCGGCGGGCCGGGAGCGCTCCTTTGGGTGCTTCCCAGCTTGCTGAAACGGTACGGGCAAAAAGCCCTGCACTGCAAGGCTTTCTTTACACGGGGCGCTGGCCGCGCGGGCGGCGCAAGCGCAATGTGCAAATCTCGGTTAAGCGGCATCTGCCACCTGACCAGCGGCCTGTTCCTTAGGCGTCCGAGTCCTTTTCGTAACGGATAATATCCTGAACCTCACAGTCCAGCACAAAGCATAAAGCGTCCAGCGTTTTCGTGGTGATCGCTTTGCCGTGTTTCATCCGGTGCAGCGTAGCGGACGAAATTCCCTGCTTAAATATTAAATGATATTCCGTTAATCCCTTCCGAAACAGCGTTTGGTAAAACGGCTCATATGTAATCATAGCGCTATTCTACCCTGCTTAATAGACCGATTATACTTTATATATGAAGTACAACGCAAAAGGAGAGTGGCATGGAAGTTCTTGAGCTGTTTGCAGGTTTGCCCGCGCCCGTTTGGAAGCGGTTTGCGCAAACGCCGGAATATGCGGCAATCCACCTTGAACCGCTGTTCGCGATTGGAAGTCAGGGCTGTGACCCTTGACAATCCCGGAGAGGTTTTTTCGACAAGCTGTGAAATTTACAAATTTCCCCGCCAAAAAGGCGGATTTGCTTTTTTGCGCATTTTGGAATATAATCAACATGTTATAGTATGTGTGTAGGATTTCCGTTTTATTTTTTTCCTGCACACGGGCGTGAAAGCGCCGGGGAATTATATTTTTATTTATGGAGGACTCATACAGAATGGAAGCCCGAAAACGGCGGCATGGCGACCGTCGGGACGGGTATTGGTTGCGTGACCTCGATGCGCTGCACGGGTTCACCCCATACCTGTTCCCAAACCGCGCCGACAACGAAGCCTTCATCGAGGAGGAGATCGACCTTACGAACCTCAACGCATTCCTCGAGAAGAAAAACCAGGGAAACCCGGAGTTTAAGTACACGTTCTTTCACGCGATCCTCGCGGCTTTCGTGAAGACCGTCACGCTGCGCCCGCGGATGAACCGCTTTGTGCAAGGCAACCGCATGTATATGCGCAACTGCCTGACGGCCTCGTTCGTCATCAAGAAGCAGTTTAACGACGAGTCGCACGAGTCGCTTGCGTTCCTCTACTTTGAGCCGGAGGACACGATCGATGACGTGCACCAGAAGCTCTACCAGGAGATCCACACCTACCGCGGCACCAACGCGACTGACAATTCCACCGACGGCATGGATATGCTGCTTAAATTCCCGCGCTGGTTTTTACGCATCATCATCAAGATCCTGCACAGGCTGGATTACTATGGCCGTGTGCCGCTTTCGCTTGTAAAGACCGATCCGAACTATGCCACGATCTTTGTTTCCAACCTTGGCTCCATCAAGCTCAACGCCGCATACCACCACCTGAACAACTGGGGCACCAACTCCCTGTTCGTGACGATCGGCGAAAAGCATCTCGTGCCCTATCATGACGCGGAGGGCGAGGTTGAGATGCGCGAAACGCTCAAGCTCGGCATCACGCTCGATGAGCGCATTGCGGACGGCTATTACTATTCCAAATCCATCAAGCTCCTCAAGCATCTTCTGCAAAACCCGGAACTGCTGGAGCTTCCCGCTAATCAGGAGGTAGCATATTAATATGAGCAATTATACAACGGCGGCATGCTCCACCCCGGACACCAAACCCGTAAGGGCGCCTTGGCTGCGCTTCTATGATACCGTTCCCGCGACGCTGCAATATTCCGACAAGACCATGGCCGAGGCTGTATTCGAAGTTGCGGAGAAATACCCGGATCTCATCGCCTGGGATTTCATGGGCGGCAAGACGACCTACAAGAAGGCTGCGGAGCAGATCCGCGGCTGCGCCCGCGCGCTTATGGCCATGGGCGTGCGCGAGAACGACCGCGTCACCATCTGCATGCCGAACGTGCCGCAGACGGTCGCAATGTTCTACGCAGTGAACCTTGTCGGCGCGATCGCCAACATGATCCACCCGCTTTCGAGCGAGGGCGAAATCGAGTTCTACATCAAAGAGTCCGGCAGCGTCGCCGCGATCACGCTTGACCAGTTTTACGGCAAGTTCGAGTCCATCCGGCCGAACGTGGATCTGCCGCACCTGATTATCACGAGCGTTGCGGATGCGCTCAACCCGGTCATGAAGGTGGGCTACAAGCTCACCGAGGGCCGCAAGTTCCCGCCCGTCCCGAAGGATGCGCCCGTCGTGTTCTGGAAGGAATTCCTCAAAAACGGAGAGCAGTTCCGCGGCAGCTATGTCCGCCCGCGCAAAGCGGAGGACGGCGCGGTCATCCTTTACAGCGGCGGCACCACCGGCGTGACGAAGGGCATCCTCCTTTCCAACCTCAACTTCAACGCCCTCGGCGCGCAGATCATCGCCACGAACCCGATGTTCCAACCGGGCGACAAAATGCTTGCAATTATGCCCATGTTCCATGGCTTCGGCCTTGGCGTGAGCATCCATTCCATGCTTGTCAACGGCGGCCGCTGCATCCTGATCCCGCGTTTCACGCCGCAGACCTATGCCGAGCTTTTGAAAAAGCACAAGCCCAACTTCATCGCGGGCGTGCCGACGCTTTATGAGGCGCTGCTGCGCATCCCGAACCTCCAGGATCTCGACCTTTCCTGCCTCAAGGGCGTGTTCTCCGGCGGCGACTCGCTCTCCGTGGAGCTCAAGAAGCGCTTCGACAAGTTCCTCAAGGAGCACAAAGCTACCATCGAGGTGCGCGAAGGATACGGCACCACCGAGTGCGTCACGGCGAGCTGCCTCACGCCATACCACATGTCCCGTGAGGGCAGCATCGGCATCCCGTTCCCGGATACGTTCTACAAGATCGTCCGTGTCGGCACGGAGGAGGAGCTTCCCTATGGCGAGGAAGGCGAAATCTGCCTTTCCGGCCCCACGGTGATGATGGAATATGTCGGCCATCCGGAGGAAACGGCGAACACGCTGCGCACCCATGCGGACGGCATGACCTGGGTACATACGGGCGACCTCGGCAAGATGGACGAGGACGGCTTCATCTATTTCCGCCAGCGCATCAAGCGCATGATCGTCACAAGCGGTTACAACGTGTATCCCTCCCAGATCGAGAACATCCTTGACGCGCACGACGCGGTGCACATGAGCTGCGTCATCGGCGTGCCGGATCCGCTCAAAATGCAGAAGGTGAAGGCGTTCGTGATGCTCAAGCCCGGCTTCGAGCCTTCCGAGGAAACCAAGCAGGAGCTGATCGCCTATTGCCGCAAGCACGTGGCAAAATATGCGATGCCCTATGACATTGAGTTCCGCGCAGAGCTTCCTAAGACGCTCGTGGGTAAGGTCGCCTACCGCATCCTGGAAGAGGAAGAGCTCAAGAAGTCCGTACAGGCATAACCTGTTGCAGCAAGGGCGGCCAAAGACCGCCCTTGTTTTAGAATGTCGGTCAAGCGGCTTTTGCCACTTGACTGAAGTTCCCACATTGAAAGGAAAGGAAAACCAAGCATGAAGCAACGCCATCCCCTGTATCAAACCCTGCTCGACGGCATGGCGCGCTATGGCGGCACACCTGAGGGCGCGGCGGAAGAAACGCTTGGCATCCCTGCGGAACGCATCCGGCGGCAGGTGCTCCTCGCCCCGTGGTGGGAGCCTTCGATGTTCGCGCCGGAAGCCTTCGGGCAGGCGGAATACATTTCCCCCGTGCCCAACGCGGAAACCATGGTGTGGGAGGTAACGCCCCCGCAGGGCGAGGCGGTCACGTTCATCAAAACGCACATTGGCGCGCCCGTGTGCACGGAGGTGGCGCTTGCGCTCGGGCTTACGGCATGCGAGGAATGTCTGTTCATCGGCGCTGTGGGCGCGCTCGACCCGGCGATGCACATTGGTGACATCGTCGTGCCCACGTCCTCCGTCTGCGGAGACGGCACAAGCCGCTATCTGCTTCCCGGCACGCTTGCGCAAAACGATCCCTTCGGGATGCGGACCTGCCCGGACACAGCGCTCAACGCGCGGCTCATCCGAACTGCGGAACGCATCGCAGGGGAGGAGGACGTGGGTTTCCATGTGGCGCGCAATTTCAGCATTGATACGATCTTCGCCCAGTTTTCCCGCATTGATGAGATCCTAGCGCTCGGCTGCAACACCGTGGAGATGGAGACGGCCGCGGCCTTCCGCGCGGCAGAACTCGCCGGGTACCGCATGGCTGCGCTCTTTAGCGTAAGCGATAATACGCTGCAAAACAAGTCGCTCATGGGCGGGCGGGAGGTGGAGGAGCGCGCTTACCGTAAGCGCGTGCGCGCAACCGTGTTCCCGAAAATCCTGTATTCCTGCTTTGCGGAAAGCGCCGATTCTTAACGCCTCATTTTCCCCCGCTTGAATTGCGGGAACACGCCGCTTGTGATACAATACAAGCGGCGTGTTATTTTTGAGACAACGCTCCATTTTGAAAAAGGAACTGCGGTGTATGAACAACAAAAAAACCTTGCAGAGCAACCTTCTCCTCGTGCTGACCGCTCTCATCTGGGGGGCGGCTTTCGTAGCACAGCATGCCGGCAATGAGATCGGCTCGTTCACGTTCAACGCGGTGCGTTCGTTCGTGGGCGGCGTGGCGCTTTTGCCCGTGATCCTCTTCTTCGACAAGCGCAACGCGCGCCTTGCCATCCCCAAACCGCCGCAGGATAAGAAAAAGCTCATCCTCGGCGGCGTGTGCTGCGGCACGGCTCTCGCCATCGCAAGCTCGCTCCAGCAGATCGGCATCGGCTACACTACGGTGGGCAAAGCGGGGTTCATCACGGCGCTTTACATCATCATTGTGCCGATCCTCGGCATCTTTTTGAAAAAGAAGGTGCCGCTCGCGGTCTGGATCAGCGTGCTGATCGCGGCCGCAGGCATGTACCTCCTTTGCATCACGGAAGAATTCTCCATTGGCAAGGGGGACTTGCTCGTGCTCGCGTGCGCGTTCGCTTTTTCCATCCACATCCTGGTGATCGACCACTTTACCCCGTATGTGGACGGCGTGCGCATGTCCTGCATTCAGTTCTTCACCTGTTCCGCACTCTGTGCCGTGGCGATGTTTCTCTTTGAAAAGCCCAGCCTGCCGGACATCCTTTCCGCATGGCTGCCCATCCTGTATGCGGGCGTGCTTTCCTCCGGCGTGGGGTATACGCTTCAGATCATCGCGCAGAAGAATACGAGCCCGACCATGGCGTCCCTGCTGATGAGCCTGGAGAGCGTGTTCGCGGTGCTCGCGGGCTGGGTGCTGCTCGGGCAGGCGCTCTCCGCCCGGGAGCTCATCGGCTGCGCGCTCGTGTTCGCGGCGATCCTGCTTGCGCAGCTCGCGCCGGATCTTTTCAAGGGGAAGAAGGCCAAGGCTTCAGAGGGGTGATCCCCGCCCAAACGATCAACAAAGGAGGAACGCAACATGGTAAAGATCGTCACAAAACTGATGACGGAAAACGATTGCTACAAGGCCGGGCGCACCATCGTGCCGCGCGGCATCACCATCCACAGCACGGCGGAACCCAGCGTGCGCGCGGCGGACTGGTTCGCCCTTTGGAACAAGCCTGCAAGCGAGCAGAACGGCCGGCAGGTCTGCGTCCATGCCTTTTTGGACGACGAGGGCGTGATGCAGTACCTGCCTTGGGACATGCGGGGCTGGCACGCGGGCGGCAGCGACAACAATGATCACATCGGCGTCGAGATCTGCGAGCCGCCGCATATGGCGTATTGGACGGAGTTTGAGATCATCGGCTACGACGCGGCTGCCCAGCAGCCCTATTTCGACAAGATCTGGCAGAACGCAGTAGAATTCTGCGTGTATCTTATCCACAGGTTCCCTACCATTTCGGTAGATGAGATCGTCAGTCACAGCGAAGGTTATGCGCGCGGCACGGCCTCCGGCCATATGGACCCGGAGCATTGGTGGAAATTCCATGGCCGCACCATGGACGACTTCCGCGCCGCGGTGCGCGCGGCGCTCGAACAAGAACAATAACATACCCGGACAAAAGAAAGGACGAACCCAATGAGCAACATGCGCTTTATCGACCTGCACTGCGACACGCTTGCCTGCGAGGTTTACCGCAGCAACGGCGCGAAGAACCTCCGCAGCAACGATTGCCACCTGGATCTTACCCGCATGCAGAAGGGCGGGAGCCTGCTGCAATGCTTCGCGCTCTATATCCCGACCCCGGCGCACGACGCCGCCACGAAGGAAGAGATCGGCCCCTGGGAGTACTTCCAGAAGACGGCCGCCTGCTATGAAGCGGAGCTTGCGAAAAACACAGACCTGATCGCCCCTGTGCTGCGCTATGCGGATATCGAAAGGAACATCACGGCGGGAAAAATGTCCGCGATGCTCACCGTGGAGGACGGCGTGCCGCTCGAGGGCAAACTGTCCCGCGTGGATGAGATGTATGAAAAAGGCGTGCGCCTCATCACCATCACCTGGAACCACGAAAACAGCTTGGGTTTCCCGAACAAGACCGCGCCGGAGAAGGGGCTCAAGCCCTTCGGCATCGAGGCGCTCGCCCGCATGAACGAGCTTGGCATCATCGCGGACTCCTCTCACCTTTCGGATGCGGGCTTCTGGGATCTGGTGAAGTATTCCAGGAAGCCGTTCGTCGCCTCCCACTCCAACGCGAAGGCGCTCTGCGGCATTTACCGCAACCTGACGGACGACATGCTCCGCGCCCTCGCGGACAAGGGTGCTGTCTCTTATACACATCTCCGAGCCCACGAGACATCTCAGGATCTCGTA
>ENA-OYZG01000538-OYZG01000538.1-human-gut-metagenome-genome-assembly--contig:-NODE-538-length-10862-cov-10.185435_pt1 | contig 10862 bp, 11 predicted proteins | sample MGYA00244071_ERZ653466 | MGnify/ENA primary metagenome ERZ653466 (study PRJEB26926, sample SAMN06165150) | human gut metagenome | biome: ENVO:00009003; feature: ENVO:2100002; material: ENVO:00002003...
ATATGAGCCCATGCGCGTCATAAAGACATAGTAACCCTTTTCGCCTAATTTTTGCGCAACGAACCGTGCAACCTGAAGGTTCAGTTCATCTTCATGAACTCCCGTATCAAGTCCGATCGAACCGGGGTCGAATCCGCCGTGTCCAACGTCAAGCAGGATGATCGTTTTGTCCGAAGGAAGTGTTTTAAGCTGCTCCAGTCTTGCCATGACGGCATTCATGTCACCTTCCGTAACAACAAGCGGGATTCCGTCGGAAGGAGCCGGGGTTTCTGCCGTTTGAGTTGCCGGAGGATTATCCGTCTGAGCAGGTTCCGTTTGCAATGCGGGCGTATCCGTGACCGCAGGCTGCGGTGCGGACGGCTTTGCGCTCGCCGGGCCGTGCGAATCGCCGTGGTTTGCACATGTTCCGCGGCAGGCGATCGATATACACACAACAATAATTGAAAGCAGCAGAACAAAAATAACAAGGCAGAGTATCCGTCTCGTTCTGTATACGCTGTCATTTTTGAATCCCATTGTTTTTCTCCGTTCCATCTTGTTTTTCTTTTTTTAATTTTACACCATTTAACAGTAGTTTGATATCATCGTCTTCTAACTGTATTTTTTCTTTATCTTCAAACATCTCTTCAATTGTTATCACTTTTATATTTTGTCCTTCCTTTAATTGTTCTATTGTAATTGCTTGTTCAATAGTAAATTTTCCCACCTTGGTTCTTTTTAATTCTTTCATATATCCTACTGTTTGCATTTCTTCTGCTATATTTTCACACAATGTTCTTATATATGTACCTTTAGAACATCTTACTTTAAATTGCATTTGTTTTTCTTCTTTATTTACTTTTATTAATTCAATATCATATATTTCTATATTTCGTGGCTTTATTTCAACTTGTTGTCCTTTTCTTGCATACTCATATAATTTTTTTCCATTTACCTTAATTGCTGAATACATTGGTGGAACTTGTTGACTTTCACCAATAAAGCTTTTTAATATTTTTTCTATATTTTTAAATTGCAAGTATTGTTCTGGAACACACTTTTTTTCAACTTCTTCTCCTTCTTCATCAGCTGTTGTTGTTTTTGTTCCTAATTGTAATAATACCTCATACTCTTTGTCATGTTCTATTAAATATTTAGAAAGCTTTGTTCCTTTCCCCAATAAAATAGGAAGAACACCAGTAGCATTAGGGTCTAATGTACCAGTGTGTCCTACTTTCGTATTAAACATTTTTTTTATTTTGTATACTGCATCATGTGATGTATAACCTTTTTCTTTGTTTATTATAATAATTCCATCCATTTATTATTTCCTTATATATCTTTTTATTTGTGTTAATATTTTCTCTTTTACTTCTTCTATATTCCCTGTTATTGTTGCTCCTGCTGCTCTTGGATGGCCTCCACCTCCAAACATAATGCAAACATCTGAAACATTTATATATTGGTTTGACCTTAGAGATAGTCTCCATCCATCTTCAATTTCTCTTGCAAATACAGAAACTTCTACATCTTCCACATTTCTTCCTATTTCTACTATTCCTTCATGGTCTCCTGTTTTTGCATCAACACTTTGCATATCTGATTGTGTTATGTATGTAAATGCTACTTTTCCTTCTTCAAAAAATTCTAATCTATTTAAAGCAACTCTTGTTAGTTCAAAGCATGGTTTTGTTGTTGTTTGTAAAACTCGCTTATATATATCAGATACATTTACTCCTTTTTTTAAAAGTGATGCTGCAAATTCAAATGTTTCTGCTGTTACCCCTGAATATGCAAAGCCTCCTGTGTCTGTTATTATTCCTGTTATAATACATGTTGCTATGTCTTTTGATATTTCAAATCCAAAATATTCAAACATAACTATTAGTATTTGTGCACAAGCAGGTGCATCTGGATTAACATAATTTAAATCTCCAAACATGGTATTTGTTCCATGATGATCTATTACTATTTTTGATTTTGCATTTTCAAAGTAACTTGCAAATCCATTTAATCTCCCTATAGTTGGGCAATCTAATGATATTGCTAAATCGTATTTTTGTACTTGACTTTCTTTTTTTATTTCCTTTGTACCTGGTAGAAATTCAAATATTTTTGAATATTCTGGTATAATAACATCTGGATTTTTTCCATATGCTTTTAATATATTGTACATTGCCAAACTACTTCCAATAGCATCTCCATCTGGATTTTCATGAGTTAATATTACTATTGAGTTAGCTTTGTTAATTTCCTCTAAAATTTTATCTAATGTCATATGTATAAAGAATAAAGCTGTTAAACTTTATTCTTCGTTCACCCCGCTTCCTTCGTTTTTTAATTCTTTTAGAATTTTTTCTATTTTTTCACCATATTCTAATGAATCATCTATTTCGAAAATTAGCTCAGGTGTAATTCGTAAATTTATTGTTTTTGCAACTTGAGACCTTATAAATCCTGCTGATTCTTTTAGTCCTTCCATTGTTTTTTTAATGTTTTTTGAATTTAATATACTTACATATATTTTTGCATATTTTAAATCTGGTGTTATTTTTGCTTTTGTTACACTTATTAATCCAGTTACATTTGGATTTTTAAGTTCAAAACTAATTACATTACTAATTTCTTTTTTTAATTCTTCATTAATTCTATTAAGCCTATTTTCATTTTTCGGCATATTAGTTATCTCCCTTTCTAATACAAATAGCACATAATGTTATCTTTTAACTTCCTGCATAACATATACCTCTATTATGTCTCCTTCTTTTATATCATTATATTTTTCTATTTGAATACCACATTCATATCCTTTTGCTACTTCTTTTACATCATCTTTAAATCTTTTTAGTGACTCTAGCTTTCCGTCATGTAATACAATTCCCTCTCTTATTACTCTGACTCCTGCATGTCTTTCTATTTTTCCTTCTAATACATAACATCCTGCTATTGTTCCCACATTTGATACTTTAAACGTTTGTCTTACTTCTGCATTACCTATTACTTTTTCTTCATAAATAGGGTCAAGCATACCTTTCATAGCTGCTTCAACATCTTCAATTGCTTTATATATTACAGAATATTGTTTTATCTCTATCATATTTTTTTCTGCAACTTCTTTTGCTGTATGTCCTGGTCTTACATTAAATGCTATTATTATTGCACTTGCTGCTTTGGCAAGTTGTACATCTGATTCTGTTACAGCACCTGTAGAAGAATGTATTACTTTTACCTTTACCTCATCATTAGATAATTTTTCTAATGATTGTTTTAATGCTTCTGCTGTTCCTTGTACATCTGCCTTTACTATTAAATATAGTTGTTTTAGATTTTCATTTGCCATTTTTTCAAACACATTATTTAATGTAACTTTTGCATTTTCGTTTATTATATTTTCTCTTTCTTGACGTTTTCTTCTTTCTATTAAATGTTTTGCCATTTTTTCGTCTTTAACTTCATAGAAAGTCTCTCCTGCTTCTGGTACATTTGTTAATCCCATAATCTCAACCGGTGTAGAAGGTCCTGCTTTTTTAATTTTTTGTCCTTTATCATTTTTCATTGCTCTTATTCTTCCAATAGATGTTCCTACTACAATTGTGTCTCCCTCATCTAATGTTCCTCTTTGTACAAGCATAGAAGCGATTGGTCCCTTTGACTTATCAAGTCTTGCTTCTATAACAACACCTTTGGCTTGTTTATTAGGATTTGCTTTTAATTCTTTCATATCAGCTACTAGTAAAACCATTTCTAGTAAATTATCTATGTTTATATTATTTTTAGCTGATATTGGACAGAATATTGTATCTCCGCCCCATTCTTCTGGTACTAATTCATATTCCATTAATTCTTGCTTTATTTTATCTACATTTGCATTTGGCAAATCAATTTTGTTAACCGCCACAATTATAGGAATTCCTGCTGCTTTAGCATGATTTATAGCTTCCACAGTCTGTGGCATTACACCATCATCTGCAGCTATTACTAATATTGCAATATCTGTAATTTGTGCTCCTCTTGCTCTCATGCTTGTAAATGCCTCATGTCCTGGCGTATCTAAAAATGTAATTTCTCTGTTATTTACATTTACTTTGTATGCACCTATATGTTGTGTTATTCCTCCTGCTTCTCCTTCTATTACATTTGTACTTCTTATTGCATCTAGTAAAGATGTCTTACCATGATCTACGTGTCCCATTACTACAACTACTGGTGGTCTTGGTTGCAATTCATCTGCTTTGTCTTCTGTCTCATCAAATAATATGTCTTCTTCTTTTACTTGCTCTTTTTTCTTGGCTGTTATTCCAAATTCACTTGCTACCAAATATGCTGTATCAAAATCTATAGTATTATTTATTGTGCTCATTATTCCGTAATTTAACAATTTTTTTATTACATCACCACTTGTTTTTTTCATTTCCATTGCCAAATCTTTTACTGTTATTGTATCTGGAATCGTTATTTCTTTTAATTCAAATATTTTTTGTTTATTTCTTTCTTCTTCATTTTTTTGAATTCTTTTTCTATTTCTTTTTCCTCTTTCTGTAGTCAAGTCATAATAGTCTAGCATTTCCCCATCTTGTTCATTAAACATATGTGATAATTTATCTACTTGTTTTAGATTTTTTAATTTTTCGCCATCAAATTCCTCATTGAATCTTCCACTTTTTCTTGTAGTCTTTTTGGTTGCTTTGTTTTCATCATATTTGTTATTTACTTTTTGCTTATCTATAGCTTTTGTACTGTAATCTCTTTGATTTTCTTTTTCAATTTCTACAGACATAATGTCTTTAATGTTTCTATCTATTCCTTTATTATCTAATGGTCTTCTTTCATTTCTGTTAAAATTAGGACGTTGTTGGTTATTATTTCTATTATTTTGAAATCTGTTATTATCCCTATTATACTGTTGTCTAGCACCATTTTCTCCATTATTATATGTTCTGTTTTGATTGTAGTTATTTCTATTTTGATTATAATTTCCGTTGTTGTTATAATTGTTTCTATTAAAATTATAACCATTATTATAATTTCTGTTATAATTATTTTCTGTTCTTCTTTGTTCTGGTTTAGGAGATTCTACAGTTGCCGTTGATGAAGTTTGTACTTTGGGTGTTGGTGCATTTTCTTGAGCTTTTATTGTTTCTTTTTCCAACATTTCTTCTTTTGCTTGCTCTTTTGATTGTTCTTCTTTTTTGGAATCCTTTATTCCAAATAATTCATTAACCGTAAGAGGCTTAGTTGGCTTATTTCTATAAACAATATTATAGTTTTGATTTTTTTCTCTTTCTACAAAACCAACATCTTTTCTATTTTGACTATTCTTTTCTTCTTGCTTTTCTTTTTTCTTATCCTCATCTGTTATTATAAGTTCTCTTCTTATTATAACTGGTGTATCTGTCTCTTTTTCTTTCACTTTTTTCTCTTTCTTTCCTATATTTTTTGTTTTTCCATCATCCAGAGCCTGCTCAAGTTTTTCCGCCTGTTCATTTTCTATTGTACTTAAATGGCTTGTTACAGCTATTCCTAATTCCCTTGCTTTTTCTATTACTTCTTTACTGGCTAAGCCCACTTTTTTTGCTATTTCGTGTATTTTTATCTTACCCAATAACTTCACCCCCATCAATTTTTTTTGCTATTTCTTTTGCAATATTATTATCTTTAATTCCAATAACTGCTTTATTATCTTTTCCTATACATTTGCTTATTTCGTCCACTGTTAATATGTTGTAAAACATTACATCGTTTTCTATACATTTATTTTTTATATTTTTTATTGTTCTTTCTGAGGCATCTTTTGCAACTATAACTAGTTTAGCATTTCTTTTTATAATTTGTTCTAAACAAGCATCTGTGCCAAATACTATTTTTCCGGCTCTTGTTGCTAGCCCTATTAGCCCCATTACTTTAGTACTTATTATAATAAATTCCCCCTTTATTGAAATTAAAGTTTTTAGTCATTTTACTCCTTAAACATCTCTTCTAATTCATTATATATGTCTTCCGTTAGCTGTGTTTCAAAAACTTTTTCTATTTTTTTACTTTTTTTAGCTTTATTAAAGCAATCTACATTGTGACAAATATATGCTCCTCTACCACTTGCTTTTCCTGTCTTATCTATTGTAATGTTACCCTCTTTGCTTTTTACAATTCTCACAAAATCATTTTTGTCTTTTTGTACATTACATCCTATGCATGTTCTTTGTGGTTTCTTCTTCATATATATTCACCTCTTTCTTATAGCTTATTCTTCTTCTTGGTTTTCTACAACTTCTTCTTCATCTTTTTTCTGTAATATTTCTCTAAATTGAGATTCACTTTTAATATCTATTTTCCAGTTTGTTAACTTTGCTGCTAGTCTAGCATTTTGTCCAGCTTTTCCTATTGCCAATGATAATTGGTCATCTGGCACTATTACTTGTGCAAACTTCTCTTCCTCGTTTACATCAACAGCCATAACCTGTGCTGGAAGCAATGCTGCTGATATATATAATGCTGGGTCTGGATACCATTCTATTACATCTATCTTTTCTCCGTGCAACTCATTTATTATGTTTTGAATTCTAATTCCTTTTTGTCCCACACAAGAACCAACTGGATCTATATTTTCATTTGCTGAGTAAACTGCAACTTTAGTTCTACTACCAGGGTCTCTTGAAATACTTTTAATTTCTATTAATCCTTCATATATTTCTGGGATTTCTAATTCAAATAATTTTCTTACAAAGTCCGCATGTGCCCTTGAAACCGTTACTTGTGGAGAACCTTTTAATCCTCTTTCTACATTCAATACATATGCTCTTATTTTATCATTTACTCTATACTTTTCTGTTGGTACTTGCTCTTTTAGTGGCATTACACCTTCTAATTTTCCAAGGTCTAATACTACTATTCCTCCATCTGCTTTTTGTATTATTCCAGATACTATTTCACCTTTTCTATTATTAAACTCTGTATATAATACATCTCTTGATGCTTCTCTTATTTTTTGTATTATTACTTGTTTTGCTGTTTGTGCCGCTATTCTTCCAAAATTTCTTGGAATAATTTCTATTTTTGTTTTATCTCCTATTTCCAATTTTTTGTTTATTTTTTGTGCTTCTTCTAAACTTATTTGTGTTTGTGGTATTTCTACATCTTCCACAACTTCTTTTTCTGCATATACATGTATCTCTCCTGTTTCTTCATCTATAACTATGCTTACATTTTCATCTGCATCAAAATTTCTTTTATATGCTGTTATTAACGCTGTCTGAATTGAATCTAATAAATACTCTTTATTTATTCCTTTTTCTTTTTCCAAATCATTCATTGCTAAAAACAACTCTTGTGCATCAATTGCTTGATTGTTATTTTTTGTATTCTTTTTCATTTTCCTATTCCTCCCCTAATTTACCATTCATATGCTTTCTTTATTTGTGCTATATCTTGTCTTAATATTTCTTGTTCTTCATTATCGCTTATTACTATTATTGCCTTTTCATTGATTTGTTCTAATATGCCTATTATTTCTTTCTTCTTGTTTATTGGTTTAAATAATTTTATTTCTATTTTTTCTCCTATATTGTCTTTTAAATGTTTATCTTTTCTTAGTATTCTTTCTACTCCCGGAGAAGAAACTTCTAAAAAATATTGTTGTTTTATATAGTTTGCATCATCCAATAAATCAGTAATTGCATTATTTACTTTTTCACAATCTTCTAAACTTATTCCATTAGAGTTATCTATAAATATTCTTAAAAAATAATCTTTGCCTTCTTTAACATATTGAACGTCATATAGTTCATAACCCAAATTAACTATTTTAGGTTCAACCAATTTTTCAATTTTTTCTTCTAAGCTTGACATATTTCACTCCCTTAATACGCATTTGAGAGTGGGATTTGTTCCCACTCTCTCTAAATTCCTTATGCGATTATTATTATACCCTATTTTTCTAGTAATTGCAAGTCTTTTTTTAATTTTCCCTCTGTTTTGTTACCTCATACATTACAATTCCTGCTGATACTGATGCATTTAGTGAAGTAATTTTACCTTTCATTGGTATTTTCACTAAGAAGTCACAGTTTTCTTTAACTAATCTTGACATTCCATATCCTTCGCTTCCTATTATTATGGCTACAGGCATTTTAAAGTCTTGTTGGTAATAATATGTTTTTGCCTGTCCATCAGTTCCGCAAATCCAAATATCGTTTTGTTTCAAAAATTTAATTGTTTCATTTATATTATTTACCCTTGCTATTTTCATATGTTGCACTGCTCCAGCAGAAACCTTTGAAACTGTGCTATTTACTCCACATGCTCTTCTTTTTGGTATTATTATTCCATGAACTCCAGCTGTTTCTGCTGTACGAATTATCGAGCCTAAATTATGTGGATCTTCTATTCCGTCTAATATTATTATAAACGGTTTTTCTTTTCTTTCTTCTGCAGTTTGTAAAATATCTTCCACTTCGCAATAATCATATGGAGGAACAATTGCAATTACACCTTGACTATTTTCTGTTTGAGCAATTTTATTTAACTTGCTTTTTTCTATTTCTGTAATTATTATTTTTCTGTCTTTTGCAATTGCAATAATTTTATTTATGGAGCCATGCTTCTCTCCTGTAGCTACAAGTATTTTATTTATGTCTTTGCCCGACTCCAAATATTCTAGTACAGCATTTCTTCCCTCTATCTGGTCATTATATTCTTCCATGTTTATTTCTCCTCTTAATACTAAAACCATCTTTTCTTTCTACCAAATTATGGAATTATAACATTATTATCTTGTGACATATTGTTAGACAACTCTGAAATATGTCCATATACATTTTTCATAAAAAACTCTATGGTGTTTTTTATTATTTTTTTCTCGTTTTCTTTTCCATTAGCACTTATCATACTATGTAATGATGTAGTGCAAATGCTAGCAAGTTCTTCTATATTTTCAATATTCACAGACTGATTTAATTTTTCTACTACTTTTCCGGTTTTATTTAGTACGCTTTTTTCAAGTACTGCTAGTAGCTGTTCTGGTTTGTAGTTATTAATTATAATTGCATTATTATTTTTTAACTCTGTTATTTCTTCTACAGTATCAACTTTATTTATATTTTTGTTGTATGTAGCAGTAATTTTTTTGCCGTTGTTGTTAATCTTTGTTGTTGACGTATTAGTTACTCCTCCATTTACCGGTCTTCCAATTTTAGTTTCTTCTGAATACATAATTTCATTTGTTGTAATATCAGGAATTAATTCGTATTTGTTTGTTATGTTTTTTTCATCTTTCACTTTTGAAAGTACAAGTTTAGCCCCTTGTTTTCCTTCCGAGTTATTTACAACATTAAAAATAATTTCTAAATTTAAATTGTTCTCACTAAATTTGTTATTTATAATTATTTCCACTTCTTGCTTTTCTTTAATTGCATTTGTATTTAAATTATTATCTGTCATATCTTCAATTGTAGTATTTATTACTGTTCTAAGTGTTACTTTGTCTTTTTCATATACTGTTATTGTTAATGGTGATTTCACATTAATTTTTTCTTTTAGCTCTTGTGCTGTCGAAGAAAGTTCCACTTCTGAACTAATTCCTAATCTTTTTAATATATTTAATAATGTTTGATTTTTAGAAAAACTATCAATGCAAGTTATTATTATTTGATTTACTTGATTTTCATCTAATTTTAATGTATATATATTTGCACTATATGTTGTTCCATTTATATCTATATTATTTTTTGCCTTACTATAATTTTCCTGTTTAATATTCTGCTTAACTATGTTTAAAAAGTCATTTATTAATTGTTTTTGCTCTTCTTCTGTAATTAATGGTTCATTACTAAATTCAATCTTTTCAGGAATTATTTTTTCTAACTGATTATTCCCACTTAAATCACTCGCTAATTTTTTTAGATTTTCATTTCTTATGCCTATATAGTACTTTAGTAAATCTTCACATTTTATAGCATATATATTTCCACTATTTATATAAGAAAAAGATAGTAAATTGTCTTGTCCATTTTTTAAATTTGCTTCAGCATATGTTCTTCTTGTAGCATTATCATGTCTTGTAGCAGTTGTTACATTAATATTTTGAATTTCTGTTCCTTTCTCTAATATTGTTGTTAAGCTTCCACTTGAAACATAACTAACATTTTTAAATGTTGTGCTTTGTTCTTTATCATATTCATTTTCAAATATTTGTGATATTGCTTCTTGTTGTGCAATATATTTCCAGAAAAGCTCTTGTGGTTTTTTTAACATATCTGTAAAAAAGTATAAATATCCACCTGCCGCGCCTAATCCAAGTATCAATACTGTAATTATTACAACCCATAATCCAATACTTTTTTTCTTCATTTTTGTTCCTCCTTATTAATTTTTTTATTTATATCTTCTATTGCTGTTATTTTTAGATACTCCATCCTTTTCTTGGTTTGCTCATCTTTATAGTCAATTCTGTCTATCAATTTTTCTATATATTTTTCATCTCTTATTTTTTTTAAATACTGCCTTTGTTCATTAATTGATTTCCATTTATTATACCGTGACTGTGTAATTGCCCTTCCAGATGTTTGCAATACTTTTATTGCAAACAGTTCATCAAAATCATTCAAATTCCATTTATTCTTTTCTATCTCTATCTGGTCAAATATACGTTTGAATGTAAAATAATAATTGCTATCAAATTTAGCAGTCATTCCAGAGCCACATCTATAGTCATATAATGGTTCATTTAAATAAACAAATGTATTTGCATTAGAATAAAATTCCAACGATTGTAATGTATCTTCCCCTGTACTCAATCTACCATATTCACTATAATCTTGCTTTATATCAATACAAATTCGTTTAACTATTTTCCCCCACATACTAACCACACTATGTCCTGTCTCTTATAC
>ENA-OYZG01000541-OYZG01000541.1-human-gut-metagenome-genome-assembly--contig:-NODE-541-length-10853-cov-3.752454_pt1 | contig 10853 bp, 8 predicted proteins | sample MGYA00244071_ERZ653466 | MGnify/ENA primary metagenome ERZ653466 (study PRJEB26926, sample SAMN06165150) | human gut metagenome | biome: ENVO:00009003; feature: ENVO:2100002; material: ENVO:00002003...
CGAGATCCTGAGATGTCTCGTGGGCTCGGAGATGTGTATAAGAGACAGGGCTTTATCCTTATGCTGCGCATTATCTGCGCCATGTGCATGAGCGCACCGGGCAGTATTGGTACAATCATTTCAACACCATCGGCATCATCGGCATGAACGAGGCCTGCATGAACCTCTTCGGGCCGGAGGATGACCTCACCACAGCGCGGGGCCAGGCTTTCGCCATCGAGGTGATGGATTACCTCCGCGCGCAGATGAGCGAAATTCAGGAAGAGACCGGGCATTTCTACAACCTGGAAGCCTCGCCCGCCGAAGGCACGAGCTACCGCCTCGCCCGGCTGGACCGCGCACAGTATCCGGACATCCTCTGCGCCGGCACGGAGGAAACGCCGTATTACACCAATTCCACCCAGTTGCCCGTAGGCTATACGGAGGACATCTTCGAGACGCTCGACTTGCAGGACGAGCTGCAAAGCCGCTATACCGGCGGCACGGTGCTGCACCTGTATCTGGGCGAGCGCATCCCGGATATTGAGACCGCAAAGGCGCTCATCCGCAAGGTGTTCACCAACTATAAGCTGCCGTACCTCTCGCTCACGCCCACGTTCTCCATCTGCCCGCAGCATGGCTATATTGAGGGCGAGCATTTCACCTGCCCGGAATGCGGCGGTGAAGCAGAGGTCTGGAGCCGCGTGGTGGGCTACCTCCGGCCCGTGCAGAACTTCCACAAGGGCAAGAAGCAGGAATATGCGGAACGGGTCAAATACGTGATAAAGGACGAGCAGATTTGCGCATCGCAGGATTAGAAAAGTTCAGCACGGTGGATTTCCCCGGCAGCCTTTCGGCCGTCGTGTTTGCGGCAGGCTGCAACTACCGCTGCTTCTATTGCCATAACCGGCACATTTTAAATGAGCCTCCGCTTCTCCCCGAAGCGGAGGTTTCCGCCTTTTTGGAAAAGCGGGCCGGGCTCCTCGACGGCGTGGTGTTCTCCGGCGGAGAGCCAACGCTGCAAAGCGACCTGCCGGAATGGCTCCGGCGCGTGCGCGCACTCGGCTACCGGACGAAGCTTGACACCAACGGCAGCCGCCCGGAAACGCTCCGCGCACTCCTCGCGGAGGGGCTGCTCGATTATGTCGCCATGGATTATAAGGCCGCGCTCGACGGCTACCGCCCCCTTTGCGGCGCGGACGCGGCAGGCGTGGCGGAAAGCCTCGCGCTGCTGCGCGATTCCGGCATCCCCTATGAGCTGCGCACGACGCTCGTGCCGCAGCTCACGGAAGCGAAGCTGCGCAGGATGGCCGCCGCCGTCCCGGCGGACGCGCCCTGGTTTTTGCAGCTTTACCGCCCCCAGCCGGGGGATGAAGCCGTCCTCCGCGGCCTTGCGCCGTACACGCCGGGCGAGATCGAGGCCCTGGCAGAAGCGCTCCGCCGCGTGCGACCGCTGGTAAAGGCGCGGTAAATTATCTGAACAATAATATATTTCGGCTTGTATTGTTGACATCCGAGCCTTTTTCCTGTATTGTTAAAATATAGATTTAGGTTGTTGAAATTAAGTTGGCTGACGAATAAGTTTCTATGTTTCCCATGGGGGAATATTATACCAAATTTGAAAGGAGAATCTGACTATGTTACGCAAACTGATTTCTGTCATCTTGGCTTTGACATTCGTTTTCGCACTTGCAGCTCCAGCCGCATTTGCTACGAATTCCAAAAGTGCCTCTGAAGTCGATGTAATTAAGTATAACAGCAGTTATTTATACACCGAACGAACTGCTAACTGGTACTTATGCATCGCCGCTGAACCTGGTAAACCTATCGACGTTGCCCTAAGCTATGCAAACCGCCCTGATTATGTTTATGAAACTAAAATAGATTTCAGCAGCATAACGGCTAGCTTTGCAAGCAATGCTTTCTGGCAAGAGATTAAATCTCATTTTTTCTCGGAAGTTCAAAGTCTAAACTCCTTTCGCGTTTCTGATCGCATAACCACATCAAAAACGTATGCAGTAAGGAACGCCGTTACCTCAACTCTGTTAAGTAAACTAAATAGCTATTACGGTACCTCATATAGCAATAGAACCATATACTCTCCTTCCAACTATGAACCATATTCTGTTAAAGTAACAGAAAGCCTTGAATTTGATGCTTATCTTATGTTCACTATTAATTGGAAAACTGCTGCAAGTATTGCTGCAACACTTGTCTCTTTTGGTTTGGACCCTTCCCGGGGAGTTCTAATTGCCAGAGTGCTTGGTGTAGCATCTATTGTAGTAACTTTGCCAGTTGGTACAAGCGTAGACTATTATCGTGCGATTGCCCTGTTCACACGTCGTGGCATTGTGAACAACACCCCCGTGGTTTGGGCTACAAAAACAGATATTTATGAGGCCTTCGAAGAAGGTGGTAATATAGAAATGGTAGCATATGCTGATCGCGATATTATTTATGCCCCACACGAATACGATTACCATATTACCGCACTCGCTCAAAGTGCATATGAGAACTATATTGCAATTTATGGTTAGTTTTTCTTGATTCTGTGAGGAATTTATGCTGAACTACAAACGGCTCTATATCCCACGCACGCTTCAAGTGCTGGAAACCATGCTGATCCTGCTTATACCATTCGGCCCAAGGGAACATCTGCTGCTGTTTCTCTATCTTGCGATCGGCCTGATTCTTCTCCAGTACATCCTTACATGCCGCCTCTTTGCATGCCCGCGCTGTGGGAGCCGCCACATCCTCACGCGCAACATATTCTACTACCGCCCCAGCTCCGTGTTCTACTGCCCGGAATGCGGTGAGGAACTCCGGTTCACGCCGAAAGGCGGCGGGCAGGGATAGCGTACTGCCAGCTCTGCCTTAATTCTGAACGAAAAGCCCGCCGCGGCGATACGCTCCGGCGGGCTTCCTGTTTACCGTCCCCCTGTTTATTGCAGCCCAAGCCCCTTCGTCAGCGTAACGATGAAATCCTGCACGTTGGTTACGATGCCGCGCGCGGCAAGGCTGCCGCGGTCCGCAAGTTTGTTGACGACGAATTCCGCGATGTCCACGCAGTAGAAATACACCTGGCGCACCGTGCCGTCCGGCAGGACGCGGTAGGCCGGCGTCATGTTCCCGGTGGCGATGGTATGCAGCATGCTCGCCATGCAGATGACCGTCGTCGCGCCACGCACCTGCTCCCGCATGGCGTCCTGCGCCGCGTAAGCATCCCCGATCACGCCGGGCAGGGGGCCGTCATCCCGGATGGAACCCGCGAGCACGTAGGGCACATGGTGCGTTTCGCATTGATAGATGATGCCGTTGTCGATTCCTTCATTTTGGAGGAACGCGGCGATGCTCCCATGGTACCGAACGCGGTTGATCGTATCCAAATGGTTATAGTGGCCGTTGGGCTGGGATTCCTGCGTATAGATGTTCTGGCCGAGCGCGGTTTTCAGGTAAGCCGCCTCCAGATCATGCGTGGCAAGGGCGTTGCCGGCCAGCAGCGCATGCACATACCCATTTGCGACGAGGAGCGAAAACGCGTTGCGCGCATCATAGTCAAACGCAAACGCCGGGCCCATCACCCAAACGATCTTGCCATGCTCCCGCTCGTGGCGAAGGAGCTCGTACAGCTCGTCGTAATCCCGGGAAAACGCAGTCTCCCGCGAGCGGCCCTGCCGGAAGGAAAACGCATCGCCCCGGCCGCGCGCTTCGCGGAAGCCGTCCGGGTGGACGAAGATGCCTTCTTCCCCGTTCTCCGTGCGCCCGACGGCGACAAGATCCCCCTGCCGGAGCGTGCGGATCTCGCGCACGGCGATCTCCCCGTATTCGTAGACGGGCACACAATCCATGCGGCTTTCCCGCGCGAGCACCCATACGCCGCCGATCTTGAAATATTCCGGGAAAATGCTCATGGCATGGTAGCCTGAGGGCGCGACCTGGTCCGCCGGGGCTGGAACCCAAACGGATTCCGGCGCGTCTCGGAACTCTTTTTTGGAAAAATCTGGTGCAGCATAAGCGCGCAGCGCAAAGCGCATCGTAGGTCACCCCTTCTTTTTATCGAAAATAATATATTTTATATTATTTTTCGGTTTTGACATGTCACATAGCATATCATATTGAAAAAACGGACGCAACACTTTCGTCTGCGCGCGCATGGTATACTGCGCGCCGCGTTGGGAATACTAACCGCAGAAAAGAGCCGGCGCACGCCGGAATCAACAAGGAGGCACAGTATGAAACAACATGGTATGCTTTTGTCCGTTTTGCTGGCCGCTCTGCTTTTGCTCGGCGCCGGCTGCAACAACGGCAACATTACGCCCACGCCCACGGTCAGGCCGACCACTACCGTAAACCCAACGGTAAACCCCACGATGAACCCGACAACAAACCCCACGATTGGCGTTTCCCCTTCGGGCGAACCGGACGTGACGGGCGGCGGCGCAGACAACACGATCGAGGGCTTTAAGGAAGGCGAGACGGTGGAAGTCAGCAGCCTGCCCGACAAGGTCTCGCAGGCCGTGAAGGACAAGTACCCAGAAGCGACGATCAAAAGCGCGACCTATGCGACTTACATGGACAAACAGATGTATCACCTGATGCTGGAAGGCGCGGAGGAAAACACCACGGAAGTTTACGTGCAGGCGGACGGTACCCTTCTGCCGTTTAACGCGCAGAGCACGCCGGAGAGCACCGGTGGCGGTGCTGGCGGCGGCTCCACCAACAACGGCTAAACAAACGAAAAAACCAAAATGGAAAGCCGGAGCGCAATGTGCTCCGGCTTTCCATTTTGCGTTGATGGAATGAAGGGGGATGCGTCCTCCCACCGCCAATGGCCGGCCTCACCTCCAGCCTTCCTCCTTGAGAGGGGTGGAGCGATGCAGGCCGCTCGCATTCCAGCGGGAAGCAGAGGGTTGCAGAGCAGGTCACTTCATCGTGATAAGCTCGTATTCCCGCGTGCCAAGGCCGATCTTTTCAGCATGCGCAAGGCAGCTCTGCCATTCGGATTCCGGCGTCGTGTTGCGGAAGTGGTCGCCGTAATCCACAAAGCCTTCCCGCGCCATGTTGTCCGCAAGGCGGCTGTTGGGCAGGGGCTTCGACGCGAGGCAGGCGTCTACGCAGGCCTGGTCGAGCGCCAGCGGGTCAAAGGAGGCGAACATGCCAATGTTGGGCAGGATGGGCGCGTCGTTCTCGCCATGGCAGTCGCAGTAAGGCGAAACATCCACGATGAGGGAGATGTGGAAGTTCGGCCGCCCGTCCACGACAGCCTTTGTATATTCCGCCATGCGGCAATTGAGCACCTCCACCGCATTGTCCTCGGTGAATTCGATCGCGTCGAAATTGCATGCGCCCAGGCAGCGCCCACAGCCGACGCAGTGTGCAAGGTCAACGGTCATCTTCCCGGTCTTCGTATCGAACACAAGGCCATCGTTCGCGCATTCGCGGCGGCAGCGGCGGCATCCGCGGCAGCGCGACGCGTCGATGCTCGGCTTGCCATTGGAGTGCTGCTCCGTTTTGCCCGCGCGGGAACCGCAGCCCATGCCGATGTTTTTGATCGCGCCGCCGAAGCCGGTCGCTTCATGTCCCTTGAAATGCGTGAGGCTGATGAACACGTCCGCATCCATCACCGCGCGGCCGATCTTCGCTTCCTTCACGTATTCGCCGCCTGCAACCGGCACGGCCACGTCATCCGTGCCCTTGAGCCCGTCGCCGATGAGGATGGGGCAGCCTACGGTCAGCGGCGTAAAGCCGTTCTCCCAGGCACAGTACAGGTGCTCCAGCGCGTTTTTGCGGCTGCCGGGATACATGGTGTTGCAGTCCGTCAGGAACGGCTTGCCGCCAAGCTCCTTCACCACGTCCGCCACGGCCTTCGCATAATTCGGGCGCAGATAGCTGATGTTGCCAAGTTCGCCGAAATGCAGCTTGATCGCAACGAACTTGCCTTCCATGTCGATTTCGCCGATCCCAGCCTTGTGCATGAGCTTCTTGAGCTTTGCGGGAAGCCCGTCGCCATAGGCGGCCGTCCGGAAATCCGTGAAATAAACCTTTGCTCTTTCCATAGTGCGCTTCGCTCCTATCTTTTTTGTAAATTCCGAAGTAACCGTGGCTATTATAGCGGTTCAAGCGGGCTTTAAGTCAAGCGCATGCCCCAGGTTTTCGGGCCGTTTCACATTCACAAAAGCCGCACGTTTGCGCCCGCGCCAAGCAGGCAGACATACGCCTCGCGCACGGGCGTTCCCGTGAGCGCAGCAAGCGCCTCCGCATAGAGGGAAACCTGGCGCGCATGCTTTGCTGCAGCCTCCTCCGGCGGCGTGCCTGGGGAGACGAAATCCGTTTTGTAATCGAGCAGCACCCACGCGCCGTCCTCCAGGAAGCAGCAGTCGATCACGCCTTGCAGCAGGATGGGCTCGTCGGTATCCGCGCCGAGGAGGTGCCGCGCGCTGACGCGGTAGTTGAACGCAAGCTCCCGGCGCACCGTGCCCGCCGCGCACAGCCGCCTACCGAGCGGCGAGGCAAAGAACGCCGCAATGCGTGCCGGAGAGACGGCCTGCGCCTCCTCTCTGCTCAGAAGCCCTTCGCGTTCGAGCCGGGCGATCTCCGCCGCGGCGCTCTCCCGCGTGTGCGGCAAAAGGGCGATTGCACGCAGCAGCGTGTGCGCCGCCGTACCGCGATCCGCAGCGGAAAGGCGCGCATCCTTTTCCGCAAAGCCCGGCGCTTCGGCCATGGTGATCTCATGCCCCGCAAGGCCGGTGACGGTCACGCGGCTTGGGATGACGGTGTCCGCCTCGTAGGCGTATTGCCGCGCGAACCGCGCCGGGAATTCGCCACCCTCCGCGCGGGTCATGCGGGCAAAGCGCGCATACTCGCCCTGCTGCATGCGGCCGTCCAGCAGCGCAGCACCCGCGGCGGGCCGCACCGAAACCTGCATCCATCCGCCCGGCCCGGTCTTCTTCCACGGGAGGCCGTAGCGTTTGCGCAGCGCGTCGCCATCCTCCGTCTCAAGCACCGCGCCGAGCACCCATTCCGCAAAGCTCTTCGCCGCCGAAACCCGCGCCGGGCTCAGAGGGAGCGCCGCCTCGCGCACGGTGCGTTCCGCGTTTGGGAGTGCCGCGAGCAGGATCAACCGGTCGCGCGCACGCGTCATGGCCACATAAAGCACCCGCATTTCTTCCGCAAGATCCTTCGCGGCGGCGCGCGCGGCAATGGCGCGCTTATAAAGCGTCTCCCGGCGGAACACGCCTTCCGTGAGCTTTACGCCGACGCCTAGGAGGCCGTCCGCCGAGATCGGCGCGGAAAGAGCCGCCCGGTTGAAGGGCCGCGCCATCCCGGCGACGATCGTCACCGGGAACTCGAGCCCCTTGCTGCGGTGCACGCTCATCACGCGCACCACGTCCGCGCCCGCCGTCTGCGCCGCGCCGAGCGTGCCGGTACTCACCACCTTGTCCATAAAGGAAAGGAACGCCGGCAGGCCGCGCACGCCGCTGCGCTCATAGAGCCTTGCGCGCTCCACAAGCGTGTTGAGGTTTGCAAGCCGCTGCTTTCCGCCGGGCAAAGCGCGGCAGAAGGAGGCATAGCCCGTCTCGTCGAGCAGGTAGCCGCAAAGCTCCTCCACGCTCAAGAGGCGCGAAAGCGCGCGCCAAGCGTCGAGCTTTTTCAAGATGGTTTTCGCCTTCACACCAAGGGGCGTATCGTACTGCGCCGCGCGCAGGAGTGAATCCACGCAGGCGAGCTGCGCGCCCGATTCATCCCGCCCGTATTCGGCGCGCAGGCGGGCGATCTCCTCCGTCGTGAAGCCGCCGATGGGCGAGCGCAGCACGGAGGCAAGAGCAATGTCCTGCCGCCGGTTGTCGATCACGCGCAGGAGCGCGAGGAACACGCGAACCTCCACCGCGTCGAAAAAGCCGCCCGTGAGCTCCGCGTAGGCGGGCACGCCCGCGAGGGCGAGGGCCTCTGTCCAAAGCTCTGCCACACCCCGGTGGGAACGCAGGAGCACCGCGAAATCGGAGAAGCGCAGTGGGCGCTTCTTCCCGGTGTCCCGGTCAAAGATGCGTTCTGTCTCCATCAGCGCGTGGATGCGTTCGGCTGCCATCGCCGCCTCAAGCGCCACCGCATCCGGCCGCTCGGCGGCTTCCTCCTCCGGTGCGTCCTCTTCCTCCGCGTCCGTATCCGGCGTGAAACGGTCCGCCATATCCACGATGAGCAGCTCCGCCCCGCCGGGGAGGCCGCCGTCCTCCCGCCCGTGTACGAGCGCCGCCGCTTCGTCGTATTCGACCTCGGCGGCCTCTGCCGTCATGATGCGCGAGAAGAGCCCGTTCACAGCGTTCACCACGGCGGCGGAGCTTCGGAAGTTCGCGTTGAGGTCGATGCGCGCGCCGCCGCGCCCAGCCTTGTAGCGGGCGTAGCGCTCCATGAAAAGGCGCGGCTCCGCCATGCGGAAGCGGTAGATGGACTGCTTCACGTCCCCGACGAGGAACAGCCCATCTTCCCGCAGGATCGCGGAAAGGATGCGCTCCTGCACGGGGTTGCTGTCCTGATATTCATCCATGAAAACATAGCGGAAGCGGCGGCGGTATTCACCCGCAACGGCCTCGTTTTGGAACAGCCCCAACACCTTGTGCTCCATGTCGGAATAATCGATGACCGAGCGGGCGTCCTTCGCCTCTGCATAGCGCGCGTCGAGCGCGGCGACGGTCTCGTACAATTCGAGCAGCAGCGGGTATTGCGCCCGGAGGCGCTCCGCTTCTACAGCGAGCGGGGTCGCGTATTCCGCCTGCTGTTTGGCGATCGTGTCCTTGAGCTTCTTGCGTGCGGCGTCGATCTCCTTTTTTTCCGCTTCGCCTACGCCTTTCCAGCTGATGCGCTGGGCAGGCTTCCCGGCCCCGGCGAGGGCCGCCGCGTACGCGCCGCGGGTCTCGTGCAGCAGCAGCCCACGCGCTATCATGACCTCCTCATCCAAGTGCGCGGCAAGTTTCGGGTAATCCTCCGCAACGGTATCCCGCATGCCCTGGAGCCGGTCGGCCGCCGCCGCGAGCGCCTGGCGGTTGCGCCGGAGCAGCTCTGCCACGGCGGGCGAATCCGCAAGCGCTTCCGGCGTGGCCTGGTATTGTTCCACGGCGTCCCGGAGCCATGGGAGAGGCTCCGGCTGGGCGAGTGCAAAATCGTAAATGCCGAGGATCAGCTCCGCCGCGCGCTGCTCGTTGCCGCCAAGCGCGTCCACAAGCGCAGCAAAGCGGCCACTTTCGTCCGCATAGCGATCCTCTGCGACCTCGTCCCAGGCCTCCTGTTTCATCACGAGGGTTTCCGCCTCGTCCGCCACGCGGAAGACAGGGTCGAGCCCGGCCTCCTGGAAATGGCGGCGCAGCACCTCCGCGCAGAAGGAATGCAGCGTGGAGACGTTCGCGCGCGCTGCGTCCCGGGCGGCGGCGTGTAGCCGGATGCGGGCCTTCTCGTCCGTTTCGGCCTCCGCAGCAGCGGCAAGCCCGGCCTCCACGCGCTTCTTCATCTCCGCGGCGGCGGCGTTGGTGAACGTGACGCAGAGGAACTCGCTCACCGAAGCACCCGCGGCGACAAGGCGCACGAAGCGTTCTGTCAGCACGGCGGTCTTGCCCGAACCCGCGGCCGCGGAAACAAGCAGGTTTCCATTTTTCTCAATGGCGCGGCGCTGCTCATTCGTCCACTGTCTCTTCATGCTCCACCTCCTTCAAAAGTGCCTCGAGCTTCACCCGGCGCACGCTGCGATACGCGCAGCCGGGGAAAGCCGGGTCAAACCCGCAGAGGCTCGCATAATCGCAGCGGTGGCAGGCGGTATCCTGCTTGTTCTTGCGGTAGGGCGCCGCCTCCGCGCGGCCGGCGCGCACAGCTTCTGCCGTCCGCACGGCCTTCCTGTGCGCGAATTGTTCCACAAGGGCCAGCTCATCCTTGGAGACCGCGCCCGCCCCCCGTTCCGGGATGACGGCCGCGCCGCCTGCCGCTTCGACCAGGCTTGCCTCGCGCAGCGAAATGCCGGAAAGGCGGAACGCCTTTTGCACCTCTGCGAGGAGCGCCTCTCCAAAGACGCCCTCCTCCAGAACGGGGGTCTTTACGGGCAGATAGTAAAACCCAGCGGGCTGCGCGCGCCGCGCCGCGCCGTCCGCTGCAGTGACGGCGGCGAGATACAGCGGGAGCTGAAGCTTTAAGCCATAGTAGAGATCCGTCGCGTCAAACTTGGCGGAACCGGTCTTGTAATCGATCACGCGCAGGAAGCGCGCGCCTGCCGCATCCGTGAAGCTATCAAGCCGGTCAATCTTGCCGGAGAGCAGGCAGCGCGTGCCGTCCGAAAGGGCGAGCTCAATGGGCGGGTACGCCTTGCCGCGCCCGAACTCCACCTCGCACCCGGCGGCGGAAAAGCGCCCGGCGGCAAGCTGCCGCACGATTGCGTGGGCCGTCTCCTTCACGCGGCGCACGAGCCGCGCGCAGAGGGCGCGCATGCGCGCCGTGTCCATCAACACGCCGTGGTTGTGCTCCGCGATGAGTGGAGGCAAGATCTCCGCGAGCAATTCCTCCACCTGTTCCGGCGAGATCTCCGCCGCGGGCACGCCGAGGGCGATGAGCCGCTCCGTGAACCGCGCAAGCGCCTCGTGGCAGAACGCGCCCTCATCAGCGCGGCGCTCCCGGTATTCCCGGGGCGCTTCGATGCGCAGGCCGTAACGCGCAAAATGCTTGAATGGGCAGGCGTTGAAGGTCTCCAGCCGCGTCGCGCTGCCATAAAGCGGCGCGCCGTAAAGCGCGGCGGCAAGCTCCTGCCCGAAGGGCTCCGGCGAGCTTTGGTGGAACAGCGCGGCCTCCGCCTGCGCGAGCCGCCCGGCATATTCCGGGGCGGAGGCGAACGCCGCGTAAAG
>ENA-OYZG01000543-OYZG01000543.1-human-gut-metagenome-genome-assembly--contig:-NODE-543-length-10850-cov-12.139787_pt1 | contig 10850 bp, 10 predicted proteins | sample MGYA00244071_ERZ653466 | MGnify/ENA primary metagenome ERZ653466 (study PRJEB26926, sample SAMN06165150) | human gut metagenome | biome: ENVO:00009003; feature: ENVO:2100002; material: ENVO:00002003...
TTCCTGAATATACTCTAAAGAAACATAATTTTCCAACAAATGGATCTGTTGCAATCTTAAATGCTAATGCTGCAAAAGGTTCAGAATCAGATGTTTTTCTTTCTGTTTCTTCTCCATCTAATGTAACACCTTTTATATGTGGTATATCTAGTGGAGATGGCATAAAGTCAACTACTGCATTTAATAATTCTTGAACACCTTTGTTTTTATATGATGAACCGCATACAACTGGAACAATTTTATTATTAATTGTACCTGTTCTTAAACCTTTTTTGATTTCTTCTTCAGATAATTCTTCACCATCTAAGTATTTCATCATCAATTCATCATCTTGTTCTGCAACTGCCTCTATTAACTTTGCTCTAAACTCTTCTGCTTGAGCTTTCATATCTTCAGGAACTTCTCCTTCTTCTATTACTTTGCCTAAGTCATCTTTATGAATAAAAGCTCTCATTTTTATTAAATCTACTATTCCTTTGAATTGGTCTTCTGCACCAATTGGTAATTGAATTGGAACTGCATTTGCTTTTAATCTGTTGTGTAGTTGTTCTACACAAAGCATAAAGTTAGCTCCAGTAATATCCATTTTATTTACATATACCATTCTAGGAACTTGATATTTGTCTGCTTGTCTCCAAACTGTTTCTGTTTGTGGTTGTACTCCACCCTTTGCAGCTAATATTGTAACTGCACCGTCAAGTACTTTTAAAGATCTTTGCACTTCAACGGTAAAGTCAACGTGTCCAGGAGTATCTATTATATTAATTCTATTTCCTAACCATTGGCATGTTGTAGCAGCAGAAGTAATTGTAATACCTCTTTCTTGCTCTTGAACCATCCAGTCCATTGTAGCTTCGCCTTCATGAACTTCTCCAATTTTGTGAGTTTTACCTGTATAGAACAATATTCTTTCTGTTGTTGTTGTTTTTCCTGCATCAATGTGTGCTACAATTCCTATATTTCTTGTTTTATCTAAAGGAAACTCTCTTCCAGCCATTTTTTTCCTCCTTCTATTTGTATTCTATATTTTTAAAGTTTTAACGTTGTTAAAACTTTAGAATTTGTAATGTGCAAAAGCCTTATTAGCTTCAGCCATTCTATGCATATCTTCTTTTTTCTTAAATGCTCCACCATTTCCAGCAACAGCATCTAATATTTCTGCAGATAATTTCTCTGCCATTGTTTTTTCATGTCTGTTTCTAGCATAAACGACTAACCATCTTAAACCTAATGTTTGTCTTCTTTCTGGTCTAATTTCTATTGGAACTTGGTATGTCGCTCCACCAATTCTTCTAGCTTTAACTTCTAGAACAGGCATAACATTTTCAAGTGCTGCTTCAAAAACTTCTAGTGGATCTTTTTGTTCTTTTTCTTTTATAATATCAAATGCATCATAAACTATTTTTTGAGCAACTGTTTTTTTACCATCTAGCATTACATTGTTAATTAGTTTTGTAACAACTTTGCTATTATATATTGGATCTGGTAAAACTTCTCTTTTTGCTATATATCCTTTTCTTGGCACTATTCTTCCCTCCTTATAAAATTTGATACTAATATTTACCTAGTATCTTAGGTACTCTAAAAAGTTCAATACTAATTCTTCTCAAAACTTTTTCAGTTTAGTGCTATATAATTTATTTTTATTTAAGTACCTTAAATTAATAAGTTATATGCACTATGGTATAAATCAAATTTATTTTTTAGGACGCTTAGCTCCATACTTTGATCTACCTTGCATTCTGTCTTTAACACCTGCTGTATCAAGTGTTCCTCTTATAATATGGTAACGTACACCTGGAAGGTCTTTTACTCTTCCTCCTCTTATTAAAACAACACTGTGTTCTTGTAGGTTGTGTCCTATACCTGGAATATAAGAAGTTACTTCATAGCCATTTGAAAGTCTTACTCTGGCAACTTTTCTTAATGCTGAGTTTGGCTTTTTAGGTGTTACTGTTTTTACAACTGTACATACACCTCTTTTTTGTGGTGCTCTTTTATTGGTCATTTTTTTCTTCATAGAATTATAACCATGTTGTAAAGCTGGTGATGTAGATTTAGTTGTAGCAGATTTTCTTCCTTTTCTTACTAATTGGTTAATTGTTGGCACTTAAATTTCACCTCTTTTCAAATAAAATCCGCTAGGTAAAATGCTATATTTTTCATTTTACACTAGCGGTTTCTATTTTATCATTTTTTTCCAGATATGTCAATGGTTTTAATCGTTTTCTATTTCATTATCTTCATTTTCTTTTCCTTTATTCCTGTTTTCTTCACTGTCCTTGTTTTTTTCTGGTATAGGCTGTAATTGTTCCATTGGAACATGTTTACTTTCTCTATATTTTTGTGCTGCAGTAGGCTCTAAACCAGCTTTTATTTGTGCAAGTTCTTCATCAGAATACCCTGCTTCTCGTAGGTTACTCCAATATAAGTTTTCGTCAAATTCCTTCTCTCTTTTACTTCCATTATACCAAGCTATCTGCTCATCAATAGTCATTCGGCTTTTATCTGCTATCATTTCATTTTTTGATCCGAATATTTTTTCCAAAAATGATGGTTCAGTTTGACATTCTCCCAATCCTATCTTATCCATCCTTTTAGCTAATTTATTATATTGGCTTGCTTGTTTTCTGTCTACATTTTCTGCACCTGAAGTTCTAGTATTATACGATAATTCAAAAGGAAGCTCTCCTTTTCCACCATTTAATTTGTCTTTTACAGCTTTTACATATTCTAAACCGAAACTTGTTTTGTTATCATTTGTTGCATCATATACTGAAAGTGCATCAAGCAAGTCTACATCTATATGATTCATCATCTTTCTCAATTCTGTTCTTGATATCTTGATTCCAAATGACTTAAATACATTCTTTATTGATTTTTTTAATTCTCTTTTCGCTTTTCTTTCTTCTCGTTTTGTTTTATGTTTTGTTGGTTTAGCTTCTTGTTGAATTCCATTTGTATATTCTGCTGTATATTTTGGATTGTATTTTCCTTCATTATCCAATAAGGAAAATGAAATTTTTCTAAGTTCTATTGCTGGCATATTTTCATCTTGTTTTTTATCATCTTGCGTTTTGTCATCTTGCTTTTTATCATCTTGATTTTTATCATCTTGCTTTTTATCTTCTTGCTTTATTTGGCTAATTATTTCGTCTTTCTTCTTTTTTAATTCTTTTTGTTTTGTTTGCAATTCTGCTATTTTTTTCTGTTGGTCTTCTGTTTGGCCTTCAGGTGAATATACATCACCTACTCCATCAAAATCTGTTGTATTAAAATCTACATTTTTATATATTTCGTTTAATTCATCTTGTATTTTTGCGATTTCTTTATCAATCTCTTCAATATTTTTTTCTATTTCTGCTTTTTTAGCTTTTTCTTCTTCTTCTTTCTTTTTCTTTTCCTCTTCTTGCTTTATTTGGCTAATTATTTCATCTTTCTTCTTTTTTAATTCTTTTTGTTTTGTCTGCAATTCTGCTATTTTTTTCTGTTGGTCTTCTGTTTGGCCTTCAGGTGAATATACATCACCTACTCCATCAAAATCTGTTGTATTAAAATCTACATTTTTATATATTTCGTTTAATTCATCTTGTATTTTTGCGATTTCTTTATCAATCTCTTCAATATTTTTTTCTATTTCTTCCATTATATTTTCCCCTTTATAATATATTATTTTAACTACTATATATAATAATAACATAATTTTACATTTTTTGCAAGCTTTATGTTGGTTTCCCCATTGTTTTATGAGTTTTATTTTAAAAATCTATTTTTTTAATGATTTTAAATTACTTTTTAATATTTTGGTATATTTTCTATCAAATAAAAGGCATACTTGTAAATTCAGTATGCCTTTTATTTTTTATGCTTCTGGTTCTACTAAACCATAGTTTTTATTATCTTTCATTCTATATATAACATTTACTTTTCCAGTTTCTACATTTATAAATGTTAAAAATCTATCTTGTGGTTTCTCTTCTAACTTTAATTTTGCATCTTCTGGAGTTAAAGGTTTTATATCATAATATAATGTTTTTAATATTTCACCTTCTATTTCTTTTTCTTCTTCTTGTCTTAATTCTTCTTTTCCTCTAATTGATTCTGTCATATTTTGTTTATCTTTTTTTGTCTTCATTTTTCTTATTTGACCTTCTAATATGTCTATGTCTTTATCTATTGAAGCATATAAGTCTTTATGTGCTGTAACAGCTCTAAATCTATCTGTTCCCATTTTTACATCTATTTGTGCAACTTGTTCAGATCCTTCTGTTTTTATTGTTACATTTACCTCAAATTCATCTCCGAAATATTTTACCAATCTTTCAGCTTTTTTTTCGATGTATTCTTTTATTGCGTCTGTAGCTTTTAAATCCTTTCCTGTTATTGTTATATTCATAACTATCTCTCCTTCCAATTTTTACAATATTATCGTTGGTACTTTCTTATTATAGTTGTTATGCTTATTTTTTTCAAGAGATTTTTAAAATTTTTGTGTTTTATATAGTTAAATTCCCATAACAATTTTTTTATGCTAACCTCTTGCAAATTTCGTATTTCCGTGTTAAAATATATTTTGTTATTATTTACTAACTTAAAGGGAGGTGCAAATTATGCCAAATATTAAATCTGCAATTAAACGTGTTAGCGTTATCGAAAAGAAAACTGCTAGAAATAATATGATTAAATCTGGATACAAATCAGCTGTTAAAAAGTTTGAACAAGCTGTTGAAAATAAAAACGTAGAAGAAGCTACAAAGTTATTCTCAGAAGCCACAAAGAAAATAGATCAAGCTTGTACAAAAGGTGTTATTGTAAAAAACACAGCTGCTAGAAAAAAATCTAATTTAGCAAAAAAATTAAATGCTATAAATGCATAAATAACAAAAAATTGTGCACAGTTTTTTGTCAAAAAGAAGTTCCTATTTCAGGAACTTCTTTATTGTTTCTTTTATTTCTTCTAATTTTACTAATTCGCTTTCTGTCTCTTTTCTCTGTTTTAGCTCTATTAGTCCTTCTTCGACTTTTTTTCCTACAGTTATTCTTAATGGTATTCCAATTAAATCCATATCATTAAATTTTACTCCTGGTCTCTCATCTCTATCATCTAATATAGTTTCTATGCCCATATTCTGTAACTCTGTATAAATTTGTTCTGCTATTTGCTTCTGCTTTTCGTCTTTGTTGCTTATTAAAACTATACATACCTTATATGGTGCTATATTCATTGGCCATATAATTCCTTTGTCATCATGGTTTTGCTCTACTACTGCTGCTATCATTCTTTCTACACCTATCCCATATGATCCCATTACAACTGGTTTTAATTCATTATTTTCGTCCAAATAATTTAAGCCTAAGCTTGACGAATATTTTGTTCCCAGTTTAAATGTGTTTCCTACTTCTATACCTTTTTTAAAGTGTATGTGTCCTTTACATTTTGGACATAAATCTCCTTCTTGTATGTTTCTTATGTCTGCAACAATTTCTGGTTTAAAATCATCTATATTTACATTTACATAATGATAATTTGTTTCATTTGCTCCTACTAAAAAGTTTTTCATATATTTAATTCCATTATCCATTATAATAGGAATATTTAGTCCTATTGGCCCCGCAAATCCTACTTCTGCATTTGTAATTTTCTTTACATCTTCTGCTTCTGCTAGTACAACTTCCTTTGCATTTAACAATTTCTGAAGTTTTACTTCGTTTACATCTTTGTTTCCCTGTACCATACATGCATAAAATTTACCATCAACATTGTATATTAGCGTCTTTACAAATTTTTCCGGGCTCTCCTGTAAATAATTTGTTAGTTCATCTATTGTTCCCACATGTGGTGTATTTATCTTTTCATATTTTTTCTTTTTCTCTTTGTTTTCTATTTCTTCATCAATACATTTACTTACTTCTATGTTAGAAGCATAATCACAATTATCGCACAATACCAAAATATCTTCTCCTACATCTGTTACTGCTTGAAATTCCTCTGATAGCAATCCGCCCATTATTCCAGTATCTGCTCTAACAACAACATAGTTTAGCCCTATTTCTTGGCAAATCTTATTATATGCCTCAAATTGTTTTTGATAAGATTTATCTGATTCTTCTTGATTTATATCAAAACTGTATGCATCTTTCATTGTAAATTCTCTTGTTCTTATTAGTCCTAATCTTGGTCTTATTTCATCTCTATATTTATTTCCTATTTGATATAAAGTGTATGGAAAATCCTTATATGATTTAGATTTCATCATTGCTGCCAATACAAAGAATTCTTCATGAGTTGGTCCCAAAGCATATGGTCTATTATATCTGTCATTTAATTGAAAGATAGAAGGTCCAAACAATTCATATCGTCCTGATTTTTGAAATACATCTATAGGAAGTAATAATGGCATTGTTACTTCTTTAGCTCCTGCTTCATTCATATGTTTCCTTATTATATTTTTAACATTATCTACTACTTTTTGTCCTAGTGGCAATTTCATATAAATTCCATTTCCAACTTTTTTAAACATACCACTTTTAACTAATAAATTTCCACTTATAGACTCCTCGTCTTTCAAATCTTCCCTTATTGTATAAAAAAAACTTTCACTTAACTTCATTTATTTTCATTCCTTCCTTAAGGCATACTTTAGACAACTGCCCCATCATTTTCTTGTTTTTCTTCTTGCTCGCTCGGTATAGGAGCCTCTGCTTTTTCCTCTATAATTTCGTCTATTACTATTTGTCTATTTTCATCAAGTTTGTATTTTGGTAAATCTGGCAAATCACTTAGATTTGACATTCCAAACATTTTCAAAAAATGTGTGGTTGTAGAAAATGTCATTGGTCTACCTGGTGCATCTGATTTTCCTGACTCTGCAATTAAATTATACTCTAATAATTTATATATTGTTCCATCCGAATTCACCCCTCTTATTGCTTCTATTTCTGCTCTTGTAATTTTAGGATTATATGCAATAATAGCGAGTGTTTCCAGTGCTGCCTGTGATAAGTTTGGTTTCGCTCTATTGTCAAATATTGGATATATATAATCAAAATACTCTTTTTTAGTACATAGTTGATATGAGCCTTCAATTTCTATTATTTCTATCCCTCTATTTAAATTCTTATAATCTTCTTTCATACTTTCTATTATATTCGCAATTTCGTTTGCTCCTAATTCCAAAGCTGACATAAGTTCTGTCATCTTAACTTCTCTACCTGCCGAATACAAAATTGCCTCTATTATTGCTTTGTTTTTTTCTATTTCCATATAAATTCAATTCCTTTTATTAAAACATTTAATTTTTACAAATCACAAATTTTACCTCCACCAAGTACAATATCATCTATATAAAATACCACTGATTGTCCTGGTGTTATTGCTCTTTGTGGCTGATTAAATACTACTCTTATTTTGCCTTCTTCTTCTGGATAAATTGTACATTCAGCTTCTTTTGCAGCATATCTTATTTTTGCTTTTACATCCATCGGCCTTGTTATTTCATCCATTAATATTAAATTTATTTCATTTGCTATTGCCTCTTTTGAGAATATTTCTGTTTCTTCCCCAACTATTAATTCATTTTTTTCGGGATTAAATCCTTTTACAAATAGTGGAACTTCATTTGAAATTCCAAGGCCCCTCCTTTGCCCAATTGTATATTTATAAAGTCCTTCATGTTTTCCTAGGATTTTTCCTTCAGTATTTACTATATTTCCAACCTTTGCTTTTAAATCAGAATTTACCTCTAAAAATTTTTTATAATCTCCTTCTGGTATAAAGCATATATCTTCACTATCCGGCTTTCTTGCCACTTGCAAATTATGCTCCTCTGCAATTTTTCTTATTTGCTCTTTATTCTCAAAATCCCCTAATGGGAATAGTACCTTATCTGTCATCTGTCTTGGCAAATTATATAGCACATAGCTCTGGTCTTTTTTTCCTGCATTTGATTTTTTTAATACATATTGTTTATATTTTTCGCTATATTCGATTTTTGCATAATGCCCTGTTGCAATATAATCACAATTCAGTTTTTTTGCCATTTCATACATCATGCCAAATTTCAAGTACTTATTACATTCTATACATGGGTTTGGAGTTCTGCATTTTTTATACTCAGATATAAAATCTTGTATTACACATTTATTAAATTCTTCCTTAAAATTTAATACATAATGTGGTATATTCAAAACATCACATACTCTTTTTGCATCCATTGTAGAGTTTAAATTACAACATCCACCCTCAACACATTCGTCATCACTTTCCCATAGCTTCATTGTTGCACCAATTACTTCATATCCCTTTTCTTTTAAAAGAAGGGCAGATACTGAGCTATCTACCCCTCCACTCATTCCCATTAAAACCTTTTTCATTTTTTCTTTATCCTTCCTTGAGTCAAAACCTTTATTCATCTATTTTTATATGTACATCTTTTAATTGTTGTTCTGTTACTTTGCTTGGTGCTCTCATTAGCAAATCTCTTGCCTTTTTATTTTTAGGGAAAGCAATAACTTCTCTTATATTGTCAGAGTTTGCTGCAAGCATTACTAATCTGTCTAATCCAGCTGCTGCTCCTGCATGCGGTGGTGTACCATATTGGAACGCGTTATATAATGCCCCAAATTTTGTTTTAATTGTTTCTTCTTCATATCCCGCAATTTCAAATGCTTTAACCATTATCTCTGGGCTATGGTTTCTTACTGCACCTGATGTTATTTCATACCCATTGCAAACAGCATCATATTGGTAAGCCAAAATATCTAGTGGATTTTTTGTTATTAATGCTTCCATGCCTCCTTGTGGCATTGAAAATGGATTATGATTAAAATCTACTTTTCCTTCATCTGATAATTCATACATTGGGAAGTCAACTATAAAGCAGAATTTATATACTCCCTTTTCAATTAAATCTAATCTTTTACCCAATTCTAATCTTACTCCACCTGCTATTTTTTGTGCTTTTTTAAATTCATCTGCAATAAAGAAAATTGCAACGTTTGGTTTAGCGCCAATTTCTTCTAACCCTTTTTTTATTTCTTTAGTTATAAATTTAGCTATTCCGCCTGTAATCTCATTTTCCTTTTCAAATTTAACCCAGGCTAATCCTTTTGCTTCTAGTTCATTTACAGCATATTCTCCCATATTATCAAAGAATTTTCTTCCTTGTTCTGCACCATTCTCTACTATTATTGCTTTTATAGTCTTTTTCTTAAAAGCATTAAATTCTGTATCTTTAAATAATTGTGTTACATCTTGTATAATTAATGGATTTCTTAAATCTGGTTTATCACTACCGTATTTTTCCATTGCCTCTTTATATGGTATACGAGGAAATGGAGTGTCTGTAATCTTCCAGTTTGTATGTTTTTTAAATATTGTTGTAAAAATATCTTCTAATACTGACAATACATCTTTTTGTTCTGCAAAACTCATTTCAAAGTCTAATTGATAAAACTCGCCTGGTGCTCTGTCTGCTCTAGGGTCCTCATCTCTAAAACATGGTGCTATTTGATAATATTTATCAAATCCAGAAACCATTAACAATTGTTTAAATTGTTGTGGTGCTTGAGGTAGAGCATAGAACTCTCCTGGGTGTAATCTGCTTGGTACCAAGAAATCTCTTGCACCTTCTGGCGAAGAATTTGCAAGTATTGGTGTTTGTATTTCTGTAAAACCAAGCTCGTCCATTTTATTTCTAATAGTTTTCATTATTTCACTACGAAGTATAATTGTTTTATGCAATTTCTCGTTTCTCAAATCTAAAAATCTATATTCTAATCTTAAGTCTTCTCTTGCATCTGCTGCTTTTTCCGAATTTACTTCAAATGGTAATATGTTTTTACACGTTCCAAGTACTTCTATTTTTTTTGCTTCTATTTCTATTTCGCCTGTAGGTATTTTAGAATTTTTATTTGTTCTTTCTATTACTGTTCCATCAACTTGAATAACACACTCTGTTACAAGATTATCTGCACAATTATCATTTACAATTATTTGAGTTATGCCAAATTGATCTCTTAAGTCTATAAATTTCATTGAGCCTAAATTTCTTATTTTTTGCACCCAACCTGCAATTACTACTATTTCTCCAACATTTTTTATGTTTAATTCTCCACAATTATGATTTCTGTACATAATATCCTTCCTTCCAATACTCGTTAATGATATATAGTATACTATATTTTCTCGTTTATTACAATGCTATTTTTCTAATATTATGGTAACAGGTCCATCATTCAATAAACTTACTTTCATATCTGCACCGAATATTCCTTTTTCTACTTTTATGCCTTGTTCTTTGCATTTATCGCAAAAATATTCATATAGCTCATTTGCCATATCTGGCTTTGCTGCATTTATAAATGATGGTCTATTTCCTTCAGAGCAGTCTGCGTAAAGTGTAAATTGTGATACTATGAGAAGGCTTCCTCCTACGTCTTTTAGTCCTAAATTCATTTTTTCGTTTTCGTCTTCAAATATTCTTAATTTGCATAGTTTTTTTACCAAATAATCTGCTGTTTCTTTTGTATCTGTATGTGTTACACCTAGTAACACTAAAAATCCCTTTTCTATGCTTCCTGTAATTTTTCCATCTACTTTAACTTCTGCATTTTTTACTCTTTGAACTACTAATTTCATTTTTATTTCATTCCTTTCCTGCTGATGCAATTAAATTTTTCTATGAACCCGCTCTTGTGTATCCACTTAAATTTGGCATTTTTACGTCTTCTTCTGTTACGTTGTTAAGTTCTATATCAAATTCTGCCACACTTCCTCCATCTCCTGGCTCATATTTAAGTATCTGTCTCTTATACACATCTCCGAGCCCACGAGACATCTCAGGATCTCG
>ENA-OYZG01000544-OYZG01000544.1-human-gut-metagenome-genome-assembly--contig:-NODE-544-length-10842-cov-4.009270_pt1 | contig 10842 bp, 8 predicted proteins | sample MGYA00244071_ERZ653466 | MGnify/ENA primary metagenome ERZ653466 (study PRJEB26926, sample SAMN06165150) | human gut metagenome | biome: ENVO:00009003; feature: ENVO:2100002; material: ENVO:00002003...
GGCTGATCTCATACCCTGCCTGCCGCAGCAGCCAGAGCATATGCTCGGCATTGACCTGATTTTTGGCGCAGCCAAGCGAGATCATGCCTATCGTGTGGGTCATGGTATGTAGTCCTCCGTGTTTTCCTCCAGCTCCAGATCTGCGCGGTAGCGCCGCAGACCCGCCTGGATATCCTTCCAGCTGTGGCCGCGGCGAATGAGCGCGTCCACAGTCCGTTTCACTTCTTTGTCGTCCGGGTCCTTCCCCTGCCAGCGGCGGGCCAGAAAACGGTCGATGGCATCGTCCATCTCCGGGAGGTCGGCGAGCGCGTCGTCCCAGAATTCCTGGGGGATCCCCTTCTCATACAGGATATTTTTGATGCGGCTTTTGCCATAGCCTTTGGCGGCGGCACTGGCAACGAGCTGCCGCGCCGTCTCGCCGTCGTCGAGCAAATGCAGCTCCTTGAGCCAACCGACAGCCTCTTTCGCGTCGGCCGCCTCTTCGCCCTTCTGCACCAGCCGCTTCTGCAGCTCCCGTTCGGACACACCGGCCGCCGCGACGATCCGCACGGCCCGCGCCCTGGCCGAAGCCTTCCCGGCCGCGGCCAGCAGTGCCTGATAGTCCTCCTCCGACAGCTCCATCCCACTGTAGAGACCGAAGTCCGCGAGCAGATAGGGCTGTGTCTTGAGGACGGTCTCGTCGTCGAAGACGAGCTTCACACGCCCGGACTGCGGCAGCTCCTGGATTGAGAGCAGACGCATCAGTCGTCGTTAAAATCGTCGGCAGAGACGCTGACGGGCTTGGCCGCGGCAGACGCGGGCGGCTTGGCGTTCTTGCCCTGCAGCTTCCACATGTTGTCGCGGATCTCCTGCTCGATGCGGTCGGCGACGTCGGGATGGTCGATCAGATACTGCTTGGCAGAATCGCGGCCCTGGCCGATGCGCTCGTCGCCGATGGAGAACCAGCTGCCGCTCTTGTTGATGAGCTCGAGCTGCACGGCAAGGTCGACCATTTCGCCCCATTTGGAGATGCCTTCGCCGTACATGATATCGAAATATGCCTCTTTGAAGGGGGGCGCGCACTTGTTCTTGACGATCTTCGCGCGCGTGCGGTTGCCGATGACCTCGGAGCCGTTCTTGATGGCCTCGGTGCGGCGGATGTCGATCCGGACGGACGCGTAGAACTTCAGCGCGTTGCCGCCTGTGGTCGTCTCGGGGTTGCCGTACATGACGCCGATCTTCATACGCAGCTGGTTGATGAAGATGACGACGCAGTTCGTCTTGGAGATATTACCCGCCAGCTTGCGCAGCGCCTGCGACATGAGCCGGGCCTGCAGGCCGACGAACGTATCGCCCATCTCGCCCTCAATCTCCGCGCGGGGCGTCAGCGCCGCAACAGAGTCGACGACCACAACGTCGACCGCGCCGGAGCGAACAAGCGCGTCGGTGATCTCCAGCGCCTGCTCGCCGGTATCCGGCTGGGAAACCAGCATGGAGTCAATATCCACGCCGATACGGGCGGCATAGTCCGGGTCAAGCGCGTGCTCGGCGTCGACGAATGCGACCTCGCCGCCGCGCTTCTGCGCCTGTGCGACGATATGCAGTGCAAGCGTCGTTTTACCGGAGGATTCCGGACCGTAGATCTCAATAATTCTGCCCTTGGGTACACCGCCGATGCCGAGCGCGGCGTCGAGTGCCAGAGAACCGGTCGGGATCGCGTCGACCTGCAGATCGGGCCGGTCGCCAAGGCGCATGACCGCACCCTTGCCGAAGTTTTTCTCGATCTGCCGGATGGCCGTATCAAGCGCCTGCTTCTTGTCATTATTGGGAGTCTGATCGGCTGCTTTTTTCTTTTCCATCGTCTCAGTTCCTTCCTCTTTTGTGTATGAACCTACTATAACACATCATTCGATAAAAATCAAACGTTTGTTTTACTTCTTTTTTCCTCTGGCCGCGCGGACAACGCCGCGCAGATCCTTCCGCAGGACAATGTCCGTATATCCGTATTCCTGCAGGATCATGGATACGGCCATATGCTGTCCCAGGCCGAATTCAAAGCAAAGGTATCCGCCGTCTGCCAGCAGATGGGTAAAATTTTCAGCGACAGCGCGGTAAAATGCCAGACCGTCCTTCCCGCCGTCCAGTGCAAGCGCAGGCTCGTATTCCTTCACGGACGGTTCCAGCCGCGTCATTTCCTCGCTCGTTACATACGGCGGGTTGCAGACCAGCGCGTCGAGCGTGCCGACAAAGCTCGGCCCTCTCTTTCGCGCGTCCAGCCCGACTGCCGTTACGCGGTTCATAAGCTTCAGACGCTTGATATTGCGCTTGGCGACGGCCAGCGCGGGGCGCGAAACATCCGCAAGCGTCACATGGGCATCCGGCAGCTGGTGCGCGATGGCGAGGCCGATACAGCCGCTGCCGCAGCAAAGATCCAGCACGCGCGGTGCTTCCCTGCCGCGCAGAACATCAAGCGCAAGGTCGGTGACAGCCATGGTGTCGTCGCGCGGGATGAGCACATCCGGCGTGACCTCCAGCGAGATCCCATAGAAATCCCACTGTCCGAGAATATACGGCAGCGGCTCATGCGCCAGCATACGGTTTACATAACTACTCAATTTTTCTTCGATCTGCTCGCTTGCATATAAATTCGAATCAGCCAGCACAGCTGTCACGGATTTCCCGGACGCGAATGCCAACAGCTCCCGTGCGGCCATGGAGGCATTCTCCCCTTCCGACGGCAGCAGCGCCCGGCGGGCCTGCAGATAGAGGTCGCCGTATTTCTTTACCATCGGTCGGCACCCGCCTCGTCCGGAATGACGAGCTTCAGCGCTTCGATGGCGACCTCCAGCATGGAATCATCCGGCTCGTTGGTCGTAAAGTGCTGGAACCACATACCGGGCGCGGACAGTGCACGCGTCAGGGCGTTGTCATGACGGCCGACAAAGCGGTTGCATTCATAGCTGATCGACACGACGAACGGCAGCAGCGCAAGCCGGATAAGCATACGGACAAGCATATTGCTGGTTGGGAAAACGGCGCTTACGAGCGCAAAGAGCAAAATCGAAATTGCAACAACGACAAACAGGAAGCTTGTGCCGCAGCGCGGATGCAGCCGGGTCATACCGCGGCAGTTTTCAACGGTCAGCGGAAGCTGCGCCTCATAGCAGCGGATGGTCTTATGCTCCGCGCCGTGATAGGAAAAGACGCGCTTCATGTCCTTCATCCGGGAAATCAGGATCATATAGCCCATAAAGATCGCGATGCGGATCACACCCTCGATCAGGCTGCGGACGACGGCATTGTGGATCCAGCGGTCAAAAATACCGCTCAAGAGCGTCGGCAGCAGGAAGAACAGACCGACGGAAAACAGAACGCCGAGAAACACGGAGAAGGACACGACCGCCTTTTCCAGCTTCTCACTGCCAAGCTTCTTCTCCAACCACTGCTCAAATTTGGACGGCTGCGCGTCTTCCTCCTCTTCCGGGAAGAACTCCGCCGAATACATGAGCGCTTTCACACCGGACACCATAGACGAAGCAAAATTCACCACGCCGCGGATCAGCGGCCATTTGGCGACGCCGGTGCGCTTTTTAAGCGGCTCGACCTTCGTGACGAGGCCCTCCGGCCCGCGCACGACGATGGAGCGCTTGTCCGGCCCCTGCATCATGATGCCCTCGATCAGGGCTTGACCGCCGATGAGCGTTTTAAATTTTTCCTGGCTGACAGGATTGTTCTCTTTTTTCATGCAAACCTCTTATTCTTCCCCGGTGGGGATGCTGATCGTGACAAGCGTACCGCCGCCCTCCGCGTTTTCCAGCGTCAGCGTGCCGCCGTGCATGGTGACGATCTCCTCGCAGACGGCGAGGCCGATGCCGCTGCCGCGCGCCTTGGAACTGCCCTTATAGAATTTTAATTTGACGTGCGGAAGCTCTTCCTCCGGAATGCCGGGGCCGTAGTCCCGCATGCGGATGACGACAAAGCTCCCTTCATGTGCGATGGACGCGTCGATGCGTTTGCCCTCGCCGCCGTGCTTGGCCGCATTGTCAAGAATGTTCAAAAACACCTGCCGCATACGCGCAACGTCGCACGGGATTTCCGGAATCTCCTCGTCGCAGCCGTCGTAATGCAGGCAGATGCCCTCCTGCTTGAGCCGGTTGCCATACATGAAGACCGTATCCTCAAATTCTGCCAGAATATCGGCTGTTTCGACATGGAGCGTAAACCGCCCGTCCTGCATCCGCGTGAATTCCAGCAGCTCCTCGACCATACCGGTCAGCCGCTTGGCCTCGCGCGCGATGATCACGACGCCGCGCCGCGTTTCCGCGTCCAGATTCTCGGATGTCAGAAGCGTCTCACCCCAGCCGGAAATGGCTGTAAGCGGCGTTCGAAGCTCATGCGACACGGAGGAAATGAACTCTGTCTGTGTTTTTTCCGCCTGTCCGATCTTGACAGACATATCATTAATGGTGCTGACCAGCTCGCCGATCTCGTCGTCATACTGACCGGGGATCTGCACGCCGTAGGAGCCGGCGGCAATGCGCTTGGCCGTCGCGTTGATCTGCGAGACGGGCACCAGAATGGACTTGATAAAAAAGCTGCTCAGGAAAAAGATCGAGCCGATGAAAAGCAAGCCGATCGTCACGGCGATCAGCGCGATCATCAGGATCTGAAGATCCGCGTTGCGCAGGCTCGTCACATAGCGCAGAACGCCGATCACCTCACCGTTGGTATAGATCATCGGGCTGGAGACGGCCAGAATGCGCTCCCCTGTCAGCGGGTTTCTGCCTTTATAGTGCCGGATCTGCTGGCTGTCGATGGCCTGCTGGATCTCGGGCGTCAAGGGGGAGCGTCCTGCGAATTTTCCGTAGGAGGAGGCGACGAGCTTTCCGTTTGCGGAAATGAACTGCAGCTCCAGCCGGTCCTTTTCCTCAAAGGTCTGCGCGAATTTGATGCAGGACTGGTAGTATTCCTTATAGCTCTGCGAAATGTAGTTGCTGAAAAAATCAGTTGTTGTTTTCGCCTTGTTTTCGAGGCCGGAGCGAAGGTTTGTGTCGTAATACGCCGCCATGGAGAACACCACGCCGAGCACGCACGCTGCGACCAGCAGCATGATCACGCCCACGTTATTGACGAACCAGCGCCGTTCAATGCCGGACAGGCGTTTCTTTTTCTTCAAAAAGCCTCACCTCACGCCTTATGCACCCCACTTGTAGCCAAAGCCCCAGACCGTTGTGATGTAGGTCGGATTTGCGGTATCGTCCTCAATTTTAATACGCAGGCGGCGGATGTTGACGTCAACGATCTTGAGCTCTCCGTCATAGTCCCGGCCCCAGACCGCAGCGAGGATATCCTCCCGAGAAAGCGCCCTGCCCGGATTCTGCATGAACAACTTGACAATGGCATATTCCACCTGCGTCAGTTTGATGCGGCGGCCCTCCTTGTCCAGCGTCCGGTTGCGCGTGTTCAACACGAACGGACCGTGTTTGAGTTCAATCTGATTGGACGAGCCGTCGGAGTCAATGCGGCGGTAGAGCGCGTCGATGCGTGCGGTCAGCTCCGCAGGACTGAAGGGCTTGGTCATATAGTCGTCCGCGCCTGTCATCAGGCCGGTGATCTTGTCCATTTCCTGACTTCTTGCGGTTAACATAATAATTCCGATCTTTTTATCCGTCACCCGGATGCTGCGGCAGACCTCAAAGCCGTCGATGCCGGGCAGCATAATATCGAGGATCGCGACGCCGACATCCGGGTTGGCCTTCAGCAGCTCCAGCGCTTCTTCTCCGGTCCCGGCCTCTACGACCTCATACCCGGCGCGCTTGAGATTGATGACCACAAAGCTGCGGATACTGACCTCATCTTCCAAAATCAAAACCTTTTTCATGCTGTTTCGCTCCTCATGTCTCTCCCGAATTCCAATCAATATGAATAAAGTGGAACATATCCCGCAGCCTGTCCGCAGACAGCTCCTCGGCCCACTTCCCTGTTCCAAGCTTCGCCGCATAGGTGATATCGCCTTTTTCGGCCAGAATGAACCTGCCGTCGGCGGATGCAGATTCATTTCGATTCTCTCCGGAAAACGCGTAGATCGTAAAGATCAGCTCTGTGCGCCGCCCGTCTTCCCACTGCGAAAATGCATAGCCATGCACGCCGTCCGCCTCTGCGCCGCGCGTGATGCAGAACTGGTTCTGCCAGCGGTCCGGAAGCTTTAAGAACCAGCCGCCTGAAAAGCTGTGATAGGTCGTCAGCTTTGGCAGGCTGCGTCCGTCCAGATCAAGGTTGTACCAGCTGATCGCGGAATCGTTCTCATCGGATCCCTCTGCCGACGGAAGCGGCAAAATCTGCGGCAGCTCGATCAGCCCGTCGCCGTCAATATCGGAGGCGTAGACATAGTAGCTGCGGACAGTGGAAACAGGGCTTTCTGCCTCGCGCATAGTGACGCTTTGGAACACGCCGTTCTGAAACGCAAAGACGTCTGTCACAAGTCCGGTATCCTCATATGCGCTCGACACAAAGACGGCGGGAATGTCCTTCATCAGATTTCCGGTCAGAATACGCTTGACAAGGGACGCTCCGGCAGTTAGATACGCTTCCTTCTCGCGCTCCATCTGCCCGGCCTGCCAGCGGTAAAGCTCTGCAATGCCCTGCGGCTGCTCTGCTTCAAAGCGGAGCAGGAAAATATCCTTCCGGCCGTCGCCGTCAAGGTCGACTACGCGGTATTCCGAGTAATTGGCGTTCATCAGCTCGGCCACATGGCCGTCGGAGTAGGAATATGCGCTGAGCGATTGCAGCACGTCAGTGGACAGCTGCCGCCCGATGACAAGCTCGATGCCCGGCTGGCCGGTCAGCCGGACGTATTCGACGCTGGCAAAGCTGGTGCCGTCGCCCTCGATCACATCCGTCAGGTGGTAATCGCCGTCCACACGGGAAAAGATGCAGGCTCTGAGCGGCCTGTCCCCTGCCGCCTTCAAAAATGCGATCGCTTCTTCCTGTCCGTCGCCGTCGAGATCGGCCAGCTGCACAGACTGCTGATTCGGGCCGGACACCGGCGCAGAATAGACAGCGCTCTGGCCGCTCAGAACCGCATCGATTGCAAGCTCCAGCCGGTCATATTCATCAGAATGCCGCGGCAGCGTATACAGCTCGTCGACCGTTTTGACAAAACAGCCTGAAAGCAGCAGCGTCAGCGCTGCTGCAAGCAGCGCAAGCCCCGCCCGTTTTCCGTGCAATCGTTCCAACTCCTTTTTCAACTCTTTATAGTATATCATGTCAGGTTACAAAAGTGTAGCGAATTTGTAAAAAACAAGACTATTTCACGACCACATTTTTTTCGCCGAGCTGCTCCCGCAGCTCCTGCAGCATCCGCTCGTCCAGCGCACAGCTTCCACCCATCCTTGCGCCGGTGTCGGCAAAATAGATCACGGCCCGCGCTTTTCCCGGGAACATCTTGAGAATGGGCAGGACCTTCTTTGCCGAGCGCTGCGCGGAGCTTTCGATTTTGAGATAGACGGTATGCGCCTGCGCCGCTGTCTGACGCGCGGCCTGCGCGGCATCCAGATCCTTCATATCCCCGATCTGCACCACGCGGTTTACGACCATCTGCGGCGGTTTTTCGTCGCGAACGGAAATGCGGCCATTCAGGATAACAGGCGAGTTTTCATAAAGCAACGAGCCATATTGGCCCAGGATCGTGGAGAATGTCAGAAGCTCCATGGAACCGGTATCGTCCTCCACTGTGACATAGGCCATCATGGAGCCGGAGCGCGTGGTCTTCATCTTGACCGCCTCGACGATTCCGGCAATGTTCACGATCTGCTCGTCCTGATAGGTATCGCCGCCGTTTTCAAAGCATTCCAGAATCTCACCGATTGGAACCACATCCATGCCGCGCAGCAGCGGCCGGTACTCGTCCATCGGATGGCCGGACAGATACAGACCGGTCGTCTGCTTTTCCAGACTCATTTTCTCCTGCACGCTCATTTCCGGGATGTCCGGTGCCTGCACAGCTGGCATGGCAGCAGCGCTGTCTTCGCCGGACAGCAGATCGAACAGACCCATCTGGCCGTCGACATTCTTATTCTTCTGGCTGGCCGCTGCGTCGAGTACAAGCTCATAGATACGCAGCATCTGGGCGCGGTTCAGTCCAAAGCCGTCGCAGGCGCCGGCCTTGATGAGATTTTCCAGCGCCCGCTTGTTGAGATCCGTTCCGTACATACGGGAGGCAAAATCCTCAAGGCTGGTGAACTTCCCGCTCTGCTCTCTCTCGTTCATGACCTTCTGGATAAAGCCGCGTCCGATATTCTTGATCGCCGCCAGGCCAAAGCGGATGCCGCCCGGCACGACGGTGAAATTGTCGTTGGATTCATTGATATCCGGCGGCAGCAGCGCAATGCCCATCGCGCGGCACTCGGCAATATACTCGGAGATCTTGACCGAGCTTCCCAGCACCGACGTCATGAGCGCCGCCATATATTCGCACGGGTAATAGCATTTGAACCACGCGGTCTGGTACGCGATCACCGCGTAGCAGACGGAATGCGCCTTGTTGAACGCGTAGTTCGCAAAGTCGTACATCTCGTTGTAGATGGCTTCCGCCGTCTGCTCCGGAATGCCGTTTGCGACGCAGCCGGTGATATTGCGCGAGGCGTCGCCCCGGATAAAGGCGCCGCGCTCCTTTTCGATGTCCTTGACCTTCTTTTTGCTCATGGCGCGGCGCACCATGTCCGCCTGACCAAGCGAATATCCGGCAAGCTTCCGGAAAATCTCAATGACCTGCTCCTGATAGAGAATGCAGCCGTAGGTGACGGAAAGGATAGGTTTCAGCATGGGATGCTTGTATTTGACAAGCGATGGGTCCTGCTTGCAGGCGATCAGACGCGGGATCGACTCCATCGGGCCGGGGCGGTAGGCTGCGACGATAATGGAAAGATCTTCGATTGACTGCGGCTTCAGACCCATGCAGACGCCTGTCATGCCGGTCGATTCCATCTGGAACACACCGGCTGTTCTTCCCTGCGTGAGCATATCCATGACCTTGGGGTCGTTGTCCGTCACGCGGGACATGGAGAAATCCGGCTCCGTCTTCCGGATATCGCGGATCGCGTCGTCAATGACGGTGATATTGCGCAGGCCGAGAAAGTCCATCTTGAGAAGCCCCAGCTCCTCAAGCGTTGTCATGGTGTATTCCGTGACGATGGTACCGTCGTTTGTCGCAAGCGGCACATAGTTGTAGACCGGCAGCTTTGTAATGACCACGCCTGCTGCGTGCGTTGAGGTATTGCGCGGCATACCCTCAAGGGCCATGGCCGTGTCGACAAGCTCCTTAACGCGCGCATCGCCGTCATACATCTGCTTCAGCTGCGGGGACTGCTTCAGTGCGTCCTTGAGTGTGATATGAAGCGTCGTCGGCACGAGCTTTGCGACGGCGTCCGTCTCGGCAAACGTGAAGTTCATGACACGGCCCACGTCGCGAATGGCGGCTCTGGCTGCCATGGTGCCGAAGGTGACGATCTGCGCGACGTGATCCTCGCCGTATTTCTGCCGGACATAGTCGACGACCTCGCTCCTTCTCGTATCGCCGAAGTCCATATCGATATCAGGCATGGTCACGCGGGCGGGGTTCAGGAAGCGTTCGAAATAGAGGCCATATTTCATGGGGTCAATTTCGGTAATATGCAGGCAGTAAGTCACCATCGAGCCTGCTGCGCTGCCGCGTCCGGGGCCGACCGGGATCCCGGCCGATTTGGCAAAGCGCACGAAATCCCACACGATGAGGAAGTAATCGGTAAAGCCCATCTTCTCGATCATGTTTTCCTCGTATTCCAGCTGTGCCTTCTGCTTGTCCGTCCCCTCGCCGTAGCGCCCGGCAAAGCCGTCCGCGCAGAGCTTTTTGAAATAGGTCAGCGAGGTGTAGCCCTCCGGCACCTTGAATTCCGGCAGGTGGTACTTGCCGAAGGTGAACTCCAGATTGCACATCTCCGCGATCTTCCCCGTGTTTTCGATCGCGCCGGGGTATTGGGCGAAAAGCGCCTCCATCTCCTCCGTCGAGCGGAGGTAGAAGTTCTGCGGCTCGTAGCGCATCCGGTTCTCGTCGTCCACGGTCTTGCCCGTCTGGATGCACAGCAGCACGTCGTGCGCGTAGGCGTCCGCCTTCGTAAGGTAGTGCGCGTCGTTCGTGCACACGAGCGGCAGGTCCGTCTCCTCGTGGATGCGCAGCAAGCCCTTGTTTACGACCGCCTGCTCGCGGATGCCGTGGTTCTGAAGCTCAAGATAGAAGCGGTCGGGGCCAAATATCTCTGAGAGTGTCAAGGCATATGCCTTTGCATTGTCGTACTCGCCGTTGCGCAGCCGGCGGGGGATCTCGCCAGCAAGACACGCCGAGAGCGCAATAAGTCCCTTGGCGTGCGCGCGCAGCAGCTCAAGGTCAATGCGCGGCTTGATGTAAAAGCCCTCGGTAAACGCCTTGGAGACCATGTAGGAGAGGTTGCGGTAGCCCTCCTCGTTCTCGCACAGAAGGACGAGGTGGCGCGCCTCGGCGTCAAACTCGTGCTGCTTGTCAAAGCGCGTGCGGGGCGCGACATAGACCTCGCAGCCGATGACGGGCTTGACGCCCTCGGCCTTGCACGCGCGGTAGAAGTCGATCGCGCCGTACATCACGCCGTGGTCGGTCACGGCGACCGCCGTCTGCCCCAGCTCGCGGACGCGCTTGGCCAGCCCCTTGATGCGGCACGCGCCGTCAAGAAGGCTGTATTCCGTATGAACGTGCAGATGTGCAAACGGCATGATGCTTTCCTCTCTTTATGCTTTCTCTTTGCCCGCAAGCTCCATGAGCTTGCGCCTGTCTCTTATACACATCTGACGCTGCCG
>ENA-OYZG01000547-OYZG01000547.1-human-gut-metagenome-genome-assembly--contig:-NODE-547-length-10805-cov-4.085395_pt1 | contig 10805 bp, 8 predicted proteins | sample MGYA00244071_ERZ653466 | MGnify/ENA primary metagenome ERZ653466 (study PRJEB26926, sample SAMN06165150) | human gut metagenome | biome: ENVO:00009003; feature: ENVO:2100002; material: ENVO:00002003...
GCGGATTCCGCCAGATAGGCCGCGTAGGAAGGCGTGCAGCAGAGGATCGTGGAACCAAGGTCCACCATGAACTGGAGCTGCCTGTCCGTATTGCCGGAGGACATCGGCAGGGTCAGGCAGCCCACCTTGTGGCTGCCGCCGTTGAGGCCAGGCCCACCGGTGAAAAGGCCATAGCCATAGCTGACATGGCAGACGTCCTCATCCGTGCCGCCGGCGGCAACGATCGCCCGGGCACAGCAATCCTCCCAGATGTCAAGATCGTGCTGGGTATAGAAGGCGATGACGCGCTTCCCCGTGGTGCCGGAGGTGGACTGGATGCGTACACAATCCTTCAGGGGGCGGGCCATCAGGCCATAGGGGTACGCCTCGCGCAGGTCGTCCTTCGTGAGGAAGGGGAGCTTGTGCAGGTCCTCGAGCCCCTTGACATCCTTGGGGGTGAGGCCCTTTTCCTCCATCTTTTTGCGGTAATAGGGCACGTTGTCCCATACGTTTTGCACCTGGCGCAGCAGGCGTTCGTTCTGCCAGGCAAGGATCTGCTCCCGGCTGGCACATTCAATCTCTGGCTGATAGTAACGTTCCATACTGTTCCTTTCTAATGGTCGCAAAGGATATTCTTCAGGAGCCGCGGCCGAGCGCGAAGGCGCGGCAGTTAAGCTCCAGGAATTTAGGCGGCACGCTCGCCTCAATGGCCTGCATCCATTCCGCTTCGCTAAACCCGGCGGATTTGGAGAGCCTGCCGAGAAGGACCAGGTTCACCGCCTTGGAAGACCCCGCCTGTTCCGCCAGGGAAAGCGCATCAAACGCGTCCACATCCATGCCCCTTCCGCGCATCTCCTCCACGAGCCCCTCCGGGTAGGCCGCGGCGCCCGTGATGACGGGCATGGGGTTGATCCGCTGGGTGTTGGTGACGATCTTGCCGCCGGGCTTGAGGTATTCCGTCCAGCGGGCAGCCTCGAGCAGCTCAAAGGAGAGGATATAGTCCGCCTCCCCCTTATCGATGATGGGGGAATAGACCTTCTCCCCAAAGCGCACATAGGTCACGACGGAGCCGCCGCGCTGGCTCATGCCGTGTACCTCGGACACCTTGACGTCATAGCCCCGGCCGAGCAGGAGTCGGCCCAGGAGCTTGCTGGCAAGCAGGGAGCCCTGCCCGCCGACGCCCACGATCATGATGTTCTTCGTCTCCATTTCAGGCCTCCTTCCCGGCGCAGAGCGCGCCGAATTTACAGAGTTCCGAGCAAACGCCGCAGCCGGTGCAAAGCGTCGCGTCAACCTTCGCCTTGCCGCCCTCCATGCTGATAGCCGGGCAGCCGATCTTCATGCACATCCTGCAGCCCTTGCAGGCGGCCGCGTCCACCGTAAGGGGCGCCTTGTGCTTCACATATTTAAGCAGGGCGCAGGGCCGCCGGGAGATGATGACGGAAGGCTCCTCCGCCTCCGTCTCCTCCTTGATCGCAGCCTCGCAGGCGGCAAGGTTATAGGGATCCACCACCCGGACGCGGTTGATTCCGATGGCGTGACACAGCGCCTCAAGATCCACCTTGGATGCGGGATCGCCCTTAAGGTTAAAGCCTGTGGTTGGGTTCTGCTGATGGCCCGTCATGCCGGTGATGGAGTTGTCGAGGATAATGACGGTGCTGTTGGAATCGTTATAGGCCACGTTCACAAGGCCCGTCATGCCCGAGTGCATGAAAGTGGAATCCCCGATGACGGCTACGGTCTTGCGCCCCTCGGAGCCGCCGGCCTTGGTGAAGCCATGGAGGCCCGAGATGGAAGCGCCCATGCAGACCACCGCGTCGATGGCGTTGAGCGGTGCCACCGCGCCAAGCGTATAGCACCCGATGTCGCCGATGACGGTGTATTTCCCCTTGGCAAGGGTATAGAACAGGCCCCTGTGCGGGCAGCCCGCGCACATGACCGGCGGGCGCGGTGGGATGGGCGTTTCCAGCGCAACGCCTTCGTGAGCCTTAAGGCCGAGCTTCTCCGCCACGATGTTCTGGGAAAGCTCCCCGATGGGGGAGAAATAATCCTTGCCGGCAAGGGCAAGGCCCAGGTTCCGGCAATGGTCTTCAATAAAGCCATCCAGTTCTTCGACGACGACGAGCAGGGATACGGATGCGGCGAACTTCCGGATCAGCTTTTCCGGCAGCGGCCATGCCATGCCCAATTTCAGCACGGGGAAGCGATCGCCGCAGGCTTCCTTTACGTATTGATAACTCGTGCTGTGAGTGATGATGCCAATGGAATGATCCGTGCCCGGTTCGACCCGGTTGCAGGGTGCCGTTTCCGCATATTCCGCAAGCGCCGCGAGGCGCGCTTCCACGGCTGGGTGCCGCAGTTTGGCATAGCCCGGCATCATGATATATTTCTTCGGGTCTTTTTCATAGGGCCGGGGCACGGGCTCCTGCCGCTCGCCGGTCTCCACGATGCTTTGGGAATGGGCCACCCGGGTACACATCTTTAGGAGGACGGGGGTATCGAACCGCTCGGACAGCTCGTAGGCCAGCTTAGCGAATGCGAGCGCCTCTGTGCTATCCGCAGGCTCCAGCATGGGGAGCTTGGCCGCCTTCGCATAATGGCGGGAATCCTGCTCGTTCTGGGAGCTGTGCATGCCCGCGTCGTCCGCCACGCCGATGACCATCCCGGCGTTCACGCCGGTGTAGGAGATGGTAAACAGCGGGTCTGCCGCCACGTTGAGCCCCACGTGCTTCATGCCACAAAAGCTCCGCTTGCCCGCGAGCGCGGCGCCGAAGGCCGTCTCCATGGCCACCTTCTCGTTCGGGGCCCATTCGGCGTAGATCTCCGGATACTTTGCGGCGGCTTCACTGATCTCCGTGCTGGGCGTACCGGGATAACTGGAGAGCACGGAACAGCCCGCCTCATACAGGCCCCTGGCAACCGCTTCGTTGCCAAGCATGAGTGTTTTCATGATCATCCTCCTTATACGTTCAAAGCAAAAGCGGGGAAAGCCCCGGCCTTTTTACGGGTGCATCCGGCTCCGCGGGGAACGCGTGCCGGATTTTTAGCCTTTATAATAATACAAATTTCGCGCCATGGCAAATACATAATATGCCGGGTCAGTTCGTGGTCTGCGCCTCCACCAACCGGCTGCGGCCATACCGCTCCCGGAGCAGGGGCTTTTCGATCTTGCCCGTGGGATTCCGGGGTACCTGGGCGAAAATGATCTTCCGGGGCCGCTTATAGCGCGGGAGCTCCTTGCAAAAAAGGTTGATCTCCTCTTCGGTGCATAGTTCGCCTTCCTTGCACTCAATAACTGCCGCGGCAATCTCGCCCAGCCGGTGATCTGGCAGGCCGATCACGGCCACATCCTTGATCTTCCCGTGCTGCCGGAGAAAATCCTCAATCTGAACGGGATAAAGGTTCTCGCCGCCGGAGATGATAACGTCCTTCTTTCGATCCACCAAGTAGATGAACCCGTCCTCGTCCATCTGCGCCATATCGCCGGTAAAGAGCCAGCCATCCCTGAGGATTTCCGCAGTAGCCTCCGGGTTCTTGTAATAGCACAGCATCACGCCGGGGCCCTGCACCGCCAGCTCGCCGACCTGGCCCTGCGGGACGTCCTGCCCCTTTTCATCTACAATGCGGGCTTGCCAGAGGTAGCCGGGCTTGCCGATCGCCCCCACCTTTTCGATGTTTTCCACGCCGAGGTGCACGCAGCCCGGGCCGGTGGATTCGCTAAGGCCATAGTTGGTGTCATATTGATGATGCGGGAAAATAGCCTTCCAGCGGCGGATAAGGCTCGGCGGGACCGGCTGCGCGCCGATGTGCATGAGCCGCCATTGATCGAGCATGCAGTGCTCCAAATTGATCCGCCCCGCGTCGATCGCGTCCAGGATATCCTGCGCCCAGGGCACCAGCAGCCAGACGATGGTGCATTTTTCCTCGGAGATGGTACGGAATATCCACTCCGGCTTCACACCCCGCAAAAGCACCGCTTTGCTGCCCGACAAGAGGCTTCCGAACCAGTGCATCTTCGCGCCCGTATGGTAGAGCGGCGGGATACAGAGGAACACATCCTCATGGGTTTGGCCGTGGTGATGCTGCTCCGTGATGCAGGAGCTGATGAGCGCGCGGTGATTGTGCAGGATGGCCTTTGGGAAGCCCGTTGTGCCGGAGGAAAAATAGATCGCCGCAGGGTCCTCTTCCGTCAAATCCACCGCAGGAGCCTCCCAGGAAAAATAGCCCGCAAGGCTGCGGTAGGATTCCGCAAAGGAAGGCGTATCCTTGCCCACGAAGAACATCATCCTCACCTTCTCAAGCCGGTCTGCGATGGGTTCCATCCGCGTCACGAACTCCGGCCCGAACACCAGCGTTTCCACGTCCGCGAGGTTCAGGCAGTACTCGATCTCATCGCTGGAATAGCGGAAATTCAACGGCACGGCAATGCAGCCCGCCTTCAAAATGCCGAAATAGATGGGCAGCCACTCCAGGCAGTTCATCAGCAGGATGCCCACCTTGGCGCCGCGCTGGATCCCCCGGCTCAAAAGGAGGTTCGCAAAGCGGTTCGCTCGCCGGTTAAACGAAGACCAGCTCATCTCCCGGCGATAAGGGGCGTCCGGCATGGATTGCTCGATGAGGCTGTAATCCCGCCATGTGACGGCCTTATCCCGCTCCTCGGACGGATTGATTTCCACGATGCTGGTTTCTCCGCCATATAGGCGGGCGTTTTTTTCCAACAATTCCGTGATGACCATTGTTTTCTCCCTTTCCTCTGTTCCTGGGTACGGACAAAAAAAGTCCTCTGCATCTTGCAGAGGACGAGCAGGCCCGTGATACCACCTCATTTTACCGCCCCAAGGGGCAGCCTCAAACGGATACTGGCATATCCTCGCGCTGTAACGGGCGCTCCCGGCATTGCCTACTATATTGGTTCAGCAAGCCGCTCCGAAAGGTATTCAACGCACGCTGCCCACTGCCTCGCACCACCCGGCAACTCTCTTTGGAGCAAAGCGCCCGCCTACTTGGTTTCTTCCCTGCATTTGAATGTTTATACATAATATATTATCATCCCATGTTTCCGATGTCAACGCCTTTTTTGCCGGAAAAACGCGGATTTTATGGGCACAGAATCCTCTCTCCGGCACTCCGCGCCGCAAGGCGCGAATGCGTTCCCATTTTGGAACGCAGCGTTCGTTCAGCAAGGAGAATTGGCCCGGTTTGCGAAATATTGCTCCCTTGTGATCAACAGTTCCACAATTCCGTTTTCCTCTTTACATTCCGTGAAACCGACTGCAAGATGGGTGCGAATGGCAGCTTCGCGCGTACCCTCAAAATCATTGTGGACAGCTTCTGCATTTAGGGTTACAAAGGCATGCTGCAAAAGCAATCCCAACGCCTCGATGGCATAGCCCTGCCCCCGGAACCCGGCTTCCAAAACGATGCCCATCTCATACCACGGTGCAGCATTGCTTTTATGGACATTTACTTCTCCGATAAACACGCCATCCTGCAAGCGGGTCACATAGGCGTAGAACCGCTCCGGCTCCTGCCCGATGAAATAATCATACCAATCCCTCCACTGCTCCGGAGGGAACTCAATGCAGCCGCTGTCTTTATGGTATCCCTTGAAATCCAGGTCATAACCCTTGTTGTAGTCCATAGTAGCAGCGTCACCCAATATTTTCTGCCGGTACCACAGGTCGCGGTATTCAGGGACATATAGCTTCAACTGTTTTTGCAAAACGCACCATCCTATAAATATGAATTTCCTTTGCACACAGTATATCAAAAAGCAAAAATACTATCAACGGCTCGCAGGGAAGGCGGCCAAACCTTCACAGCGCGCGCCCGCCAAGAGCGTATGTGATGGAAAAAGCAACAGGAGTTTTACAGTGCCCGGTTTTTGTGTGCAAACGCACAAGAATGGATATACGCCGGGCACCGTAATCCGTAAAAGGCTGGCGGCAGCGGCAATCCTGATATGGCATGGGATGGGGTTCCGTTCAGCGCTTGACTTCAGGGACAAATGGATGGCCGTCCATGTCACCGCCTAACGCCTGGGCACAAAGCCGTTGTAATGGATTTAGGCTAACTTTCCCGGTACTTTCGGTCTCTTTTCATGCAGCTCCCTCTAATTGACGCGCCAAAGGATTTATGGTACGATTTTCATTGGAAAGCTGCGCGGCTGCACAAAAAATCAAACACGGACGAAGATGGCCGTCCAGTATTGATCGCAGGCGGTTTATTGTCCTGCGCATCCTAAATATGGATTGTTCTATCGAATGCAGGCAGGATAAAGCAAGCGGTGGGGCGACCCGCCCTGACCCATGAAAGGACGCACGAGATGAGAAAGAAATGTATCGCAGTCACGGTCTGCTTGCTTATGGCTGTGTTTCTTTATGCCGCTTACCAGGTATGGGTACAGGGCAGGGAATACCTGCAAAGCAACACGGCCTATACAAAGCTGGACGAATTTGTTTCCATATCTTCAACAGAGACAGCGGCTGGTTTTGCGACGCCATCCGCAATACCGCCCTCTGCCGCTACGCCATTGCCCGCATCGACGCCCCTGCCGGAGAAGGAATACGATTATCCCGACATCATCTGGCCGGAGGTGGATTTTGAGCGGCTGCGAGAGATCAATCCCGAAATCGTCGGCTGGCTGTTTTTGGAGGGCAGCGAGATCAATTACCCCGTGGCGCAGGCGGATGACAACGCGAAATACCTAAATTACCTCTTTGACGGAACCAAAAACAAAGCCGGCTGCCCGTTTTTGGACGCGGAAAACGCCGGGGATTTTTCGGATTGGCATAGTATCATTTATGCCCATAACCGCAAGGACGGCTCCATGTTCGGCGGGCTGAGCAAATTCAAAAAACAGAGCTACTACGACGAGCATCCCCGCTTTCTGCTGATCACAGAAACGGCGCGGTATGTGGTGGAAATCTTTTCCGGGCATGTGGCCCGAAGCGACAGCGGCGCATGGAAAACCGCCTTTCAGGACGAGGAAGAATTTGACGCATGGCGGGAGGTCATCCAGGAGCGGTCGAGCATTGAAACAGAGGTTGCGCCGGATCAGGGCGAGCGTATTTTGACGCTGTCCACCTGCAGCTATGAATTCGATAACGCGCGATATGTTTTGCACGGCGTTTTGCGAAAAGCCAGAATGCCGGAGGAATCAACGGAATAGGCCAAAATCAGAAAAGGCAACCTGATGTGACGGGCTCACACGGGTTGTCTTTTTTGCTTTTGGAGATTGGAGGAAAATGTGCAATGTGCAAGTATGGCTACGCGCGAGTATCGACCAGGGAGCAGCACCTTGACCGGCAGATCAACGCGCTCATGGATGCAGGCTTGGAGAAAAAGCAGATCATCGTGGAAAAGCAGAGCGGCAAGGATTTCTGCCGCCAGGCATATGGCCGGCTGATTCGCCGTATGCGGGCGGGGGATACGCTTTTTATCGTCTCCATCGACCGGCTGGGACGCAATTACACGGAGATATTGGAGCAGTGGGGGCGGATCACCAAGCAGATCGGCGCGGACGTAGTGGTTTTGGATATGCCCCTGCTGGATACCCGCAAGAAGGATAAGGATTTGACCAGCACCTTCATGACCGATCTGGTTTTGCAGATTCTCAGCTATGTCGCGCAGGTGGAGCGGGAGAACATCCGCGAGCGGCAGGCGGCGGGCATTGCGGCGGCCAAGGCGAAGGGCGTGCGTTTCGGCAGAAAGGGCAGGCCGCTGCCGGAGAATTTCGAGGCTGTCGCGCGCCAATGGCAGGAAAAGGAGATCACCCTGCCGCAGGCGCTGGAAACGCTGCAGGTCGGCCGCACATATTTTTACGACCATGTGAAGCAGATGAATGCGGGGCTGCTCCCGCAAAGTTTATCACAATATGAAAAAAGTCCGTGAAAGCGTACTTTTGCGTATCGACAAATCCATAAAAGCGTACTTTCACGGACATACCATTTCTTTCGTTTCTATTGGGATTATTATCTCATTTGGGGGACTTTCTGTCAATACGCAAAAGTACACTTTCGCGGACATGTCATGCCCATTCTTTCTTGAGCGAAAAATATCAATCAAAAGGAGGTGGGTGTCATAATGGAGAAAGAGGCTCCGCAAACGTCCAGCCCGCGCAAGCCTGCCAAAAAGAAATACTCTCTTGCGCTGGACATCATGCAGCTTGCCCTCAAGATAGCGTTGATCCTGGGCTGCATTTTTGTTGTGTTCACGTTTATCTACGGCGTTGCGCGCATACCGGATGTGTCGATGAAGCCCGCCATACGCGACGGCGACCTGGCCGTGTACTACCGGCTGGATAAGCTGTTCGCAATCGGGGATGTCGCGGTAATCCAGTATGAGGGCAATACAGTGACGGGCCGCGTGGTTGCTATGGAGGGCGACAGCGTAGACATCACCGCCAATGGCCTGCTCGTGAACGGGGCAATACAGCAGGTACAGGACATCTACTACGACACAACGCAATTTGCGCAGGGAGTCAGCTTTCCCCTGACCGTCGGAGAGGGTCAGATATTCCTGCTGGGGGACAACCGCCCCAGCGCAACGGACAGCCGGGTTTACGGATGCGTGGATTTGGCGGACGTGAAAGGCAAGGTCATCGCGGTTATCCGGACGCGGGGCATTTGATGCGCCGCGGCCAGTTGACCATAGAACAACATTATATTTAAGGAGGAACCATAGTAATGAAGAGACTCTTGAGCATTATGTTGGTGCTCATGCTGGTGCTGAGCATGACGGCAACGGCGTTCGCAACGGAGACTGAACCGGGGCAAACCAAAGCTGATGAAACCAAGGCTACGGAAATAAAAGTAATCAAGACGTATAACGACCCTGTTGGTTACGGGGCAAAGTTCTTTTTCAAAGTAACACAAACGGAGCCCGATCCTATGAGTGGCGCTAATGTTGCGCCTACGCTGGAGATTGCTCCTTTCAGCTTTCCAGCGAATCATCCCAATCCCGTCGAAACGGCTGAAGCACTAGTTCAGATTACAAATTTTAAGGCAGAGGGCATCTTCAAATATACCGTCACGGAGACGCAAATATGGGGTGCCGCCGATGATATAACTGCGCCTCATGCTGCTCCTGACCTAAAGGGCGGCCAAATGGACATGTCGCAAGCAGAGTATGAGGTTACTGTTAGCGTTAAAAACACTGGGAAAGAATATGCGATAGAAAGCGTTGTCGCCCAGCAGTTAAAGGACGATAACGGAGACGCCCCAACAGGTGATGGAAAGGCTTCTGCGCTCGCCTTTGTAAACACTTATGCGAAAGAAGCAGGTACGCCGACGGATCCTGATACTGGTTCCTTGATTATCAGCAAAAAAGTTGTGAACGCCCTCAATGCTGCCGATGAAACCGCATTCTCATTCACCGTCAATTATACTTATCCTGCTGGTGGTAACCCATTTATGGCAGACGTTAGCGCCCCGGCCACACTGCACGACACCCCGACCGGCGGCACAGCTACGTTCACTCTAAAAAATGGGGAGAGCGTGGTCTTTACCGGTCTTCCGATCGGAACGGTAGTCAACGTGGAAGAAACTGGCGTGCCGTCCTATAAACCTTCTGCGGTGGTCTCAATGGGCGCTGGGACAGTAGACAGCAACATAACTGGTCTAAACTTTGGTGAATCTCTCACGTTAGCTACTCTCACGGAAAATCAGCGTACGCTGCTTGCAGAGAAAAACGCGGTTGATGTGACCAACACTTACAACTATGTTGCACCGACGGGCGTAATTCTGAACGTCCTGCCCTACGTGCTGATGGTCGCTATCGCGGGCGGCATGATCGTGCTGTTCACGGCGATGAAGCGCCGCAAGGCTCAGGATAACAACGAGGACTAAGGAACCAGACCTTATGGGGATGCGAGCGGCGCTGCTGCCGCATCCCCACTTTTACATTGGCTGGCGCGAAAACAGCGAACGGGCCTTGAACAGGCCGTCACCGGAATGGCTTTCCAATTTTCAATTTGAAAATCTGCCTTGCGCGGGCCTATGGCGCCTGGAATAAATGGCATCAACATTCTCTGGCAGAGAAAGGAATGCGAAGAAAATGCCCCCATGGAAGAAGGCTTGCAGGCGGCTGATCGGCCTGCTGGACAGCGTGGTGAGCTTCGCCGCGCTGGCGTTGATGGTATGCGTTATGCTGCTGGCAGGCTATTCCCTTTGGGACGCGAATCAGGTGTACCGCGCGGCGGAAGCAACGGTGTATCAGGCGTATATCCCCACGGAGGAGGATACCCGATCCTTTGATGAATTGCGGGCGATCAACCCGGAGGTGATCGGCTGGCTGCGCGTGAACGATACGGAGATCAACTACCCGCTTTTGCAGGCGGAAGATAACAGCAAATACGTCAATACGGACGTTGAGGGGAATTTTTCCCTGAGCGGCGCGATCTTTCTGCATTGCTCCAACAGCCCGCGCTTTACGGACTATAACAGCATCATCTACGGTCACCACATGGAAAAGCGGAAGATGTTTGGCGATCTGGGGCTGTTTGCGGAGCAGGCATTTTTTGACGAGCATCCTTACGGCAATTTGTTCTTTGACGGGAAGGATCATGGCATTGAATTTTTTGCGTTCATGCTGGTGGACGCTTACGATGATATATTCACATTAGTAAACCCGGATCAACATGCCGGTTCGGACGCGGCAGAAGCGCTGGAGCAAGCGTACCTGGACAGCGTCTACGAAAAATCCATGTATGTACGGGAAATTGACGTAACCACGCAGGACAATCTGGTGCTGTTGAGCACCTGCACCAGCGTCATTACCAATGGGCGGCATATCCTCGTAGGCCGCCTGACGGATACGGTCTATCC
>ENA-OYZG01000550-OYZG01000550.1-human-gut-metagenome-genome-assembly--contig:-NODE-550-length-10779-cov-4.606677_pt1 | contig 10779 bp, 10 predicted proteins | sample MGYA00244071_ERZ653466 | MGnify/ENA primary metagenome ERZ653466 (study PRJEB26926, sample SAMN06165150) | human gut metagenome | biome: ENVO:00009003; feature: ENVO:2100002; material: ENVO:00002003...
TGTCTCGTGGGCTCGGAGATGTGTATAAGAGACAGCACGTGTGAGGTGCGGGCCATGGTCGGATTTGTGATCGTTTCGCACAGCGAAACACTGGCAAACGGCGTGGTCGAGCTGACAAAAATGATGGCCGACGGCGTGCCCATCCGTGCCGCCGGCGGTCTGGACGGCGGCGGCTTCGGCACGAGCTATGAAAAAATTTCGAACGCCATTGAAGAAATTTACTCAGACGACGGCATGATCGTGCTCATGGACATGGGCTCGGCGGTCATGACGGCGGAAATGGTGCTCGAGGCCATGCCGGAACGGAAGCTCGTTCTGGCCGACTGCCCGCTGGTCGAGGGCGCGGTCGCCGCGACCGTCAGCGCCATCGCAGGCAGCAGCCTCGACCAGATCATGGACGAGCTTGCCGACGTGCGGGAGCTGAAAAAGCTGTCGTGATAAAAAGAAGCAGCATGAAATGCGCACCTGTTTTGTAGGGGCGGACGACTCTGTCCGCCCACTGGATGCAGTGCTTTTTCAGAAATTCAGGGTAAATCCGTATGCGCTTCCCAACGTGTTTTGTAGGGGCAAGTGCATTCGGATTCGCCGAGGATTTTCGATGATCCGATACCCCCACTGCCGGGCGGACAGAGGCGTCCGTCCCTACGCATTTTCTGGAAATCCGGCGCAAAATGGACACAGCAGACTTTCATTGTTTCACAAGGAGCCGATATGAAAGAATTTCAATACACCATTCAGGACCCCATGGGCTTTCATGCGCGGCCTGCGGGCGCGCTTGTGCGCGCGGCAAAGGCGTATACAAGCAAAATTACGATCTCCTGCGGGGAAAAATCCGCGCAGCTGACGCGGCTGATGGCCGTGATGGGCCTCGGCATCAAGCAGGGTCAGACCGTCACCGTCACCATCGACGGCTCCGACGAGGACAAGGCGTTTGAGGAGCTGCAGACGCAGTTCCGCGAAAACGCCTGAGGACGCCGCCATGCAGGTATGCTCAGGGCTTCCCATTTCCCAGGGCCTTGCCGCCGGAAAAATCGTCTTTCTCGGCACGCAGAAGGCCACCGTCCGACAGGCAGTCTCCCCGCAGGAGGAACAGCTGCGCTTTGAAAGCGCACAGCGGCAGGCCGTGGACGCGCTCGGCGCGCTCTATGAAAAGGCCAGAGCGGAGCTTGGTGAGAAGGACGCGGAAATTTTCTCCGTCCACCAGCTCATGGCCGAGGACGAAGACTTTACAGACCTTGTTTCGGAAGCAATTGCGGACGGCGCGGAGGCCGCCGAGGCTGTCCGGCAGGCGGGGGAGCAGTGCGCGGCCATGTTTTCCGCCATGGACGACGACTATATGCGTGAACGCGCCGCCGATGTGCGGGACGTCGCCGCCCGCATCTGCCGCATTTTAAACGGCGAGGCGGAGCAGACCATCACCGAGCCCTGCCTCATCGCCGCCGAGGAGCTGACCCCCAGCCAGACCGTGCAGTTCCCGCGCGAATTCGTGCGCGGGATGCTGACCGCGCGCGGCGCGGCGAATTCCCACATGGGCATTCTGGCGCGGACGCTCGGCGTTCCGGCTGTCTCGCAGCTGCCCGTGTCGGCGGAGCTGCACGGGCGCACGGCGGTTCTGGACGGCTTCTCCGGGACGCTGACGCTCGACCCGGACGAACAGACGCTGGCCGAAGCAGCGGCGAAGATCGCCGCGCAGCAGGCGCAGCGCGAAGCGCTCCGGCAGCTGATCTCCGCCCCGAGCGTCACGCGGGACGGGCATTCTGTCCGCCTTTACGCCAATATTGCGGGTACGGACGATCTGCCGCTGCTGCGGGAAAGCGGCGCGGAGGGTGTCGGGCTGCTCAGAAGCGAGTTTCTGTATCTGGGCCGCAGCACGTACCCGACCGAGGACGAGCTGTTTGAAAGCTACAAAACAATCGTGCAGGCCATGGATGGCCGGGAGGTCATCATCCGCACACTGGACATCGGCGCGGACAAGCAGGCCGATTATTTTGATATGCCGCCGGAGGACAACCCCGCGCTCGGCCTGCGGGCGATCCGCCTGTGTTTGACGCGGCCCATTCTGTTCCAGACGCAGCTGTGCGCCATTCTGCGCGCGTCGCGCTATGGAAACGTCGGGATCATGTTCCCGATGGTGACCGGCCCGGACGAGCTGCACCGGCTGAAGGAGGCGCTGGCCGATGCGGAGGATGTGCTCATTGCGCGCGGCGAACGCTTCGGCCCATACCGCGTCGGCGTGATGATCGAGACGCCTGCCGCCGTGTTCATGAGCGGCGAGCTTGCGGGCGAGGTCGACTTCTTCTCCATCGGCACGAACGATCTGACGCAGTATCTGCTGGCCATGGACCGGCAGAACCCGAATCTGGCCCCGTTCTGCGACCCGCACCACCCGGCCGTTTTGCGCGCGATCCGACAGACCGTCGAAAGCGCGCATCAGGCGAGGTGCACCGTCGGCATCTGCGGTGAGCTTGCCGCAGACGAAGCGCTGACCGAAGCGTTCTTGCGTCTGGGCGTGGACGAGCTTTCCGTCGCCCCGTCCCGCATTCTCCCGCTGCGGGAGAAGATCCGCAGTCTGACGCTCGGATAGCGCGAATACACAATTATCGCCGGTACCGTCTTACAGCGGTGCCGGCGATGCTGTTTTCACTCCCGCACCTGCCGCTGCTCCAGCGTGATGCGGATGGCAGTGCCGTGGTCGGGGACGGAGGAGGCGGTGATGGTGTGGCCGAGGCGTTTGCAGATCGTGCGGCAGAGGTAGAGGCCGAGGCCGCTGGCCTTCTGGTCGCCGCGGCCATTGTAGCCGGTATAGCCCTTTTCAAAGATGCGCGGCAGGTCCTCCGGTGCGACGCCGATGCCGGTGTCACGGATGACGAGGGTCTTGGGCGCTTCCAGCTCGATGGTGAGCTGCCCGCGCGCGTATACTTGAGCGCGTTGGACAAGACCTGCTCGATCACGAACAGCAGCCACTTTTCATCCGTCACGCACGACACATTCAGCGGCTCGTAGCAGAGCTTTAATTTTCTGCCGATAAACTCCCCCGCGAACCGGCGCACGGCGCGGCGGACGATCCCGTCCAACTGGCATTCGCGCAGGACAAGATCGCTGCCGCCATTCAGCCGCAGATAGACCATGACCATCTCGACATACTGCTCGGCGCGGGAAAGCTCCTGCAAAAGCCTTCTCGCCTGCGGCGTGTCCTCCTGCTGCAGGCATAAGCGCATGGAGGCGATGGGCGTTTTGATCTGGTGCGCCCAGAGCGTATAATAGTCGAGCATATCCTGATACTGCGCGTTCATGCGCGTCTCGAGCGCCTGCTGCTGCGCGCACAGCGCCTGCACCAGCGCGCGGTAGTCCTCCTCCGGGACGGTGTGCGCTGCCGGGAGCGTCTCGGGAAGCGTGGGCAGCTGGCAAAGAATCAGCCGCAGCGTCTCATGCCGCGCTTTGACCCGCCGGAAATCCAGCAGCAGAACCGCAAGCCCCAGAATGACGCACAACACCGACGGATACCACACCGCAGCCAGCGGCAGGTGGTACAGCGCAAACGAGACGATAAAAATGACCGCGAACAGGAAAAACGCGGCGATCTTCCCCGCTTTTCCGCGCAGATATTGTAAAAATAACCGCATACTCACTCCACTAAGTAACCTGCGCCGACGCGCGTGGCGATAAATCCTGCAAGTCCCGCGCCGTCCAGCTTTTTGCGCAGGCGGGCCATGTTGACCGAAAGCGTGTTCTCATCGACGAAGCTGTCCGTCTGCCAGAGCGCCTCCATGAGCCTCTCGCGGCTGACGATTTTGCCCTTTTCCTTCAGAAGCGTCCACAGAATGCGGTACTCGTTCTTGCTGAGCGGCAGCTTTTCGCCGTTTACGAGCAGGGACTGGCCTCCCGTCTGCAAGACCGCGCCCCGGTGGGACAAAACAGGCTCCGCGGGCGCAAAATCATACGTCCGGCGCAGAAGCGCCTGCACCTTCGCCGTCAGCACGTCCAGATCGAAGGGCTTGGCGATGAAATCATCCGCGCCCATGTTCATGGCCATGACGATGTTCATATTCTCCGACGCGGAAGAGAGGAACACGACCGGAACGCGCGAAACGGCGCGGATCTGCGTGCACCAGTGGTAGCCGTTGAAAAACGGCAGCGAGATATCCAGCAGCACGAGCTGCGGGTCAAAGGCTGTGAATTCCTCCATGACGGCGCGGAAATTCTGCACGCACCGCGCGTCCAGCTCCCACTGCCGCAGATGCGCGCAGACGGCCTGCGCGATGCCGGGGTCGTCCTCGACCAGCAAAATACGGTACATCCGTCCGCCTCCTGATCTTCTTTTTCTCTCAGTATAGCACACCCGGCGTCCAGCCGCAAGAAAAGGTCATTTTCCTCTTTCTTTATTGGAAGAAATCGTGTATACTATTTTTGATTTTACGCTTCTTCCGAAATGGGGGATTTTTAGTATGGAACAGGAAGACAAGAATTTGCAGGCACAGCCGTCCGAAACGCAGGAAAAGCCGGAAAAGCAGCCGCTTCCCAAGGGCTATGAGGCGTATCTGAGTCTGTTCGATCTGGTGCGGATGCTGGCGGTCATCACGCTGGTCTTCGTATTCTTTTTCCGTCTGAACGGCGTGAGCGGCAGCTCGATGTACCCCACGCTGGTCGATAAGGACTATCTGGTGCTGGAGAGCAATTTCCTCTACCGGGACGCGAAGCAGGGCGATATCGTCGTTTTGTATACGCCGCCGTTTTCCGAGAATGACGAGCTGCTGGTCAAGCGCGTGATCGCGGTCGGCGGGCAGACAGTGGACATTGATTTTAACGCGGGCATCGTCTACGTCGACGGGCAGGCGCTGGACGAGCCGTATACGTTTGAACCGACCTATCTGAGCTACGCCGAATACGGCAAGGCGCTCGACTATCCGGTCACCGTGCCGGAGGGCGAGCTGTTTGTCATGGGCGACAACCGCAACCATTCGGAGGACAGCCGGTTCTCCGACGTCGGCTGTGTGAAAAAAGAGGCTGTTTTGGGAAAGGTCCTGCTCGTGGTCTTCCCCGGACAGCAGACGAATGAATTTGGAGCCGTGACCGGCGGGCGCAGCTGGCACAGATTCGGAGCGGTATCATGAAGCAGGAAGACACGAACCGGAGCACCATGAATATCCAGTGGTACCCCGGCCACATGACCAAGACGCGCCGGATGATCGAGGAGGATGTGAAGCTCGTCGACGCCGTGTGCGAAATTCTCGACGCGCGCATCCCGATTGCCAGCCGCAACCCGGATATCGACGCGATCTGCGGCAATAAGCCGCGCATGATCGTCCTGAACCGCATCGACATGGCAGACCCTGCGCTGACGAAAAAATGGGCGGAGCACTTCCGGACGAAGGGCTATGCCGTTCTGCAGACCGACTGCAAGACGAAAAAGGGCATTTCCGGCTTCGTCCCGGCGGTGCGCACGCTGCTGGCGGAAAAGCTGGCGCGGTACGCGGAAAAGGGACAGGTGGGACGGCCCCTGAAGCTCATGGTCGTCGGTATCCCGAACGTGGGAAAATCGACGTTCATCAACCAGATCGCCGGGCGCAAGGGCGCGAAGGCCGAAAACCGCCCCGGCGTCACGCGCGGCAAACAGTGGATCACGGTCGATCAGGGGCTTTTGCTTCTGGACACGCCGGGCATTCTGTGGCCGAAGTTCGAAGACCCGGAGGTCGGGATGCGCCTTGCCTACACGGGTGCCGTCAAGGAGGACGTGATCGACACCGAGACGCTGGCCTGCCATTTTATCGCGCTGCTAGCAAAGTATTACCCGCAGACGCTTTTCGAGCGCTATAAGCTCGAAGCGCCGGAGGATGCGGACGGATACGAGCTTTTGCAGCTGGCCGGGAAAAAGCGCGGCTATCTCGTCTCCGGCGGCGAGGTCAATACGGAGCGCATGGCAAAGGCGCTCATGGACGATTACAGAAGCAGCAAGCTCGGCAAGCTGACGCTCGAAAGCCCGGAGGACATACAATGAAGCAGGAAGCACCGATGGATCTTTGGGTGTATGAACGCGAAGCGTTCGACGCAGGCATCAAACTGGTGTGCGGCGTGGACGAAGCGGGACGCGGGCCGCTGGCCGGGCCGGTATGCGCGGCGGCGGTCATACTGCCGCCGGGGCTGGAAATCCCCGGCCTCAACGACTCGAAAAAGCTTACGGACAAAAAGCGCCGGGAGCTGTACGATATCATGATAGAGCAGGCCGTCTCTTACGGCATCGCGTTTGCGAGCGAGCAGGAGATCGACGAGATCAATATTTTACAGGCGACGTTCCTGGCCATGGAGCGCGCCATGCAGAAGCTCTCCCCGCAGCCGGAGCTTGCGCTCATCGACGGCAACCGGACGAAGGATTTCGGTCTGCCGGTCCGGACCATCGTCAAGGGCGACAGTCTATCCGCCTCCATCGCCGCCGCGTCGATTCTGGCCAAGGTCACGCGGGATCGGCTGATGGAGGAATACGACGCGCAGTACCCGCAGTACGGCTTCGCCGTCCACAAGGGCTACGGCACGAAGCGGCACTATGAAGCGCTGCGTGAATTCGGCCCCAGTCCGATCCACAGGAAAACGTTCCTCAAAAAATTCTATGAGAACCCGTGACCTGTCCGGCCCATGGGGCGAGGCGCTGGCTGCGGAGTATCTGCGCAAAAAGCGCTACCGCATCGAGGCCATGAACTACCGCACGCGGCTCGGCGAGATCGATATCATCGCGTCGAACCGGCAGTATCTCGTCTTCTGCGAGGTCAAGCTGCGAAAATCGGCAGATTTCGCCGCCGCGCGGGAATTTGTCGACGCGCACAAGCAGCAGCGTCTGCGCACGACCGCGCTTTTATACCTATCCCAACACGAAACGCCGCTGCAGCCGCGCTTCGACGTGATCGAAATCTATGCGCCCGACGGCACGCAGACCCGCCGCCCGCAGATCACCCATATGGAGGACGCATTTTGACAAATTACCGCGTTTTTGACGGCCACTGCGACACGCCCATCGAACTCTGGCTGCAAAATCAGCCGCTGCTGGAAAACACGCTGGCCGTTTCACTCGCACGGGCGCAGAGGCTCGGCACATGGGCGCAGTTTTTCGCGTTCTGCACCGCATGGGTCGAGGCAAAGCTGCCGAGGCCGGAGATCTTCGCCCGCGCGCTGGACAATTTTCATGCGCAGCTGCGCGAAAACGCGGATAAGATCACGCTCTGCCGCACGGCAAGCGAGGCCGAGACTGCCATGCAGAGCGGCAAATGCGCCGCGTTTCTCGCCATCGAGGGCGCGGAGGCCGTGCGCGAGGACGAAGGGCTTCTGGAACACGCATATGAATCCGGCGTGCGGATGATCTCGCTTGTATGGAACCTTCCGAACAGCCTTGCCGCGCCGTGCGGCTCGGACGAAGGGCTGACGGAAAAGGGCAGGCACTTTTTTAAGCGGGCGCAGGCGCTCGGGATGCTCGTCGACGTGAGCCATGTGTCCGAAAAGGGCTTCTGGGACATGATTGGGCTGGCTGAAAAGCCGGTCATCGCAAGTCACTCCGATTCGTTTGCCGTCTGCCCGCACCCGCGCAATCTGACCGACTCGCAGTTCCAGGCCATCTGCGATCTTGGCGGCACGGCGGGGCTCAACCTCTACGGGCCGTTTCTGACCGACGGGCCGCGCGTGACGTTTGACGATCTGCGCCGCCATCTCGATCATTTCCTGGATCTTGGCGGCGAGGGGCATCTCGCGCTGGGCGCGGATCTTGACGGCTGCAGCGTGCTGCCGGAGGGCTTTGCCGCGCTGAATGATTATGAGACCCTCGGGCGCTACCTGGCCGACGCCGGATATCCCGATGAAACCATACAGAACCTGTTCTGCAATTCTCTCATGAAGGTCGTGAAACTATGTATTATGTAAGTACGCGGGACGCAGGCCGCCGCTTAACGGCCAGTCAGGCCATTGTCGAGGGCCTCAGCCGTGACGGCGGGCTGTATCTGCCGGAGGAAATTCCGCAGCTCACCATGGACGAGATCAAAGCGCTCGCCGCGCTTTCCTATCCCGAACGGGCCGCAAAGATCATGAAGCGCTATCTCGATGAGTTTACCGAGGAGGAGCTGCTGGGCTTTGCGAAAAGCGCCTACGGCCCGGCGAAATTTGACACGCCTGCCGCAGCGCCCGTCGTAAGGCTGACGGAAAACACGTATATTCAGGAGCTGTGGCACGGGCCGACGTGCGCATTCAAGGATATGGCGCTGCAGATGCTGCCGTATCTGCTGACGGCCTCGCTCCGGAAAACGGGCGAGGAGAAGACCGTCTGCATCCTCGTCGCGACCTCCGGCGACACGGGCAAGGCCGCGCTTGAGGGCTTCCGCGATGTGGACCGCACGAAAATCCTTGTGTTCTATCCCGACGGCGGCGTTTCCGAAATGCAGAAGCTGCAGATGGTCACGCAGGAAGGCAAAAACGTCGGCGTGTGCGCCGTGCGCGGCAACTTTGACGACGCGCAGACCGGCGTGAAGCGCATTTTCTCCGACGAGGCGCTGCGCGAGGAGCTTGCCGGGCGCGGATACTTCCTGTCCTCGGCCAACTCCATCAACTGGGGCCGGGTCCTGCCGCAGATCGTGTATTACGTCTCGGCGTACTGCGACCTGCTGAACGCTGGGACCATCGAAGCCGGGACGCGCGTCAATTTCTGCGTCCCGACAGGCAACTTCGGCAACATTCTCTCCGGCTTCTACGCAAAGAAAATGGGCGTGCCCATCGGCAGGCTCATCTGCGCGTCGAACGAGAATAACGTCCTGACCGACTTTATCAAGACCGGCACCTATGACCGCAACCGGCCGTTTTACCAGACGGCTTCGCCGTCGATGGATATCCTGATCTCGTCGAATCTCGAACGGCTTTTGTCCCTGCTGTCCGGCTCGGACGAGGAAGTGCGCGGCTATATGCAGAAGCTTTCCGAGACGGGAACATATACCGTCTCCGACCGGGTGCTGCGGGCCGTGCAGGCGGAATTTTCCTGCGGCTTCTGCACGGACGCGCAGGGCGCGCAGACGATCGGGAAGACATTCCGCGAGAGCCGCTATCTGCTCGACACGCACACTGCCGTGGCCTGCACAGTTCTGGACGCGTACCGCGCCGGGACAGGCGATCAGACGCTGACCGTCGTGGAATCCACGGCAAGCCCGTTTAAGTTCTGCGCAAGCGTTCTGGACGCGCTCGGCGTGACGGAGCACGCGCCCGGCACGGGCGTGCTCGGCCAGCTCACGGCCGAGACGGGCCGTCCGGCTCCGAAGCCGCTGGCAAGCCTTGCAGGCAAGCCCGTGCGCTTCGATCAGGTCACGGACAGGGGCGATATGCGCGCCGTCGTGACGGAGTTTCTGCGCTGATGGCCCTGTACGCGATTGGAGATCTGCACCTGTCGCTCGGCCCGGCAGACAAGCCGATGGACGTGTTCGGGGGCCGCTGGACAGGGTATATGGAAAAGCTGCGGGAAAATCTGAAGGTCATTGGCCCGGAGGACACGACCGTTCTGCTCGGCGATCTCAGCTGGGCGATGAGCCTTGACGACGCGGCGGATGATTTTTCCTTTATAAACGCCATCCCCGGCCGCAAGATCATCCTCAAGGGCAACCATGACTACTGGTGGACGACGCTGCGGGCCTTTGACCGCTTCTGCGCGGAGCATGGGTTTGCAGACTTCCACGTTCTGAACAACTCCTGCTTCTTCTACGGCGATATCGCCCTGTGCGGCACGCGCGGGTGGTTCTACGACGCGCAGAAGGAGGGCAGCCACGACGAGAAAATTTTCCGGCGGGAGCTTGGGCGGCTCGAACGCTCTTTGCAGTTGGCGGGAGACGCGGAAAAATACTGCTTCCTGCACTATCCGCCGCGCTACCGCGGGTACGCCTGTTCGGAGATTCTGGAGCTGCTCGGAACATACGGCGTGACGCGCTGCTATTACGGCCACCTGCACGCCGACTCCATCCGGCTGGCGCTGGAGGACGACTATCAGGGCGTGCAGTACCGCCTTGTTTCGGCGGATCACGTCGATTTTCAGCCGCAGAGGATCGGATAGACGGCAAATGGGCGGAAAGATTTTGAATTTTTTCTGAATTCGGATAAATTCCTGAAAAAACAGTGGATTTCTTGCATGAAGTCTGGTAGAATAGAGCGGATTCAAATGAGAATGGTGAATTACGGCCTTTTATAAGCCGCACCGCATAGGAGGAAAGTACCACAATGAACGTTAAAAACGTAGAGAAAGAAAACGGCAGCGCAAAGGTCACTGTCGAGATCGCAAAGGACGAGTTCCAGACCGCGCTGGACAAGGCATATGCCAAGATCCGCAAGGACATCATGATCCCCGGCTTCCGCAAGGGCAAGGCCCCGCGCAAGTTTGTCGAGCGTATGTACGGCTCTCAGGTGTTCTATGAAGACGCCGTGAGCGAGATCTTCCCCGACATTTACGAGGCTGCCATTATCAAGCAGGAGCTCAAGGCTGTCGGCCAGCCCTCCGTTACCGATATGCAGACCCCCGAGGACGGCAGCGTCGTGCTGACTGTCTCCACCGAGCTTTATCCCGAGGTCACCCTCGGCGAATACAAGGGCATCGAGGTTCCCAAGGAAACCGTCTCCATCTCCAAGGCAGAGGTCGACGCAGAGCTTTCCCGCATGCAGGAGCGCAACGCCCGCATCGAAACGGCCGACCGCGAAGCCAAGACCGGCGACACCGTCGTTCTGGACTTTGAAGGCTTTGTCGACGGCAAGCCCTTCGACGGCGGCAAGGCCGAGGGC
>ENA-OYZG01000553-OYZG01000553.1-human-gut-metagenome-genome-assembly--contig:-NODE-553-length-10748-cov-3.214065_pt1 | contig 10748 bp, 14 predicted proteins | sample MGYA00244071_ERZ653466 | MGnify/ENA primary metagenome ERZ653466 (study PRJEB26926, sample SAMN06165150) | human gut metagenome | biome: ENVO:00009003; feature: ENVO:2100002; material: ENVO:00002003...
CGGCAGACGCACAGTTGCATTTTTCTGTTTAAATTTGCCGCATGGAAACACCCCGACGTATTCTCGTCGTTGACGATGAGGAAACATTATGCGACACACTCGGCTTCAATCTTGAGGCCGAAGGCTATCTGGTCGATACGGCCTATAGCGCGGAAGAAGCGCTGACCCACAACCTGGCGGACTACGATCTGGTCCTTCTCGACATCATGATGGGCGAGATTTCCGGAACGCAGCTTGCCCGAATCATGAAATCCAATCCGGCCACAGCCAATGTTCCGGTAATCTTCTGCACGGCAAAAGACTCGGAAGAGGACATGATAAAAGGGCTCGACATGGGAGCCGACGACTATATCATGAAACCATATTCCCTGAAAGCGATTCTGGCCAGGATCCGGACGGTTCTCCGCCGCACATCGGGCGCACCCCGAGAAGAGCCTACCGTTTCCTACAAGGGTCTGGTTCTTTCGGCGCGCAACAGGAGCTGCACGGTTGACGGAAAAGAAGTCAAGATGCCTAAGAAAGAGTTCGAGATCCTTCTGAAACTGCTTTCAAACAAGGGCCGCGTCTATTCTCGGGCAGAACTGCTCAAGGAGATATGGCCAGACGAAGTCGTGGTCCTCGACAGAGTCGTGGATGTGAACGTGACCCGTATCCGCCAGAAAATAGGCGAATACGGCAAAAACATCGTGACGCGTTCAGGCTACGGCTATGCCTTTCTGGAATAGCCCCGTCAGTTGATGACAGCGAGTCCGCCCTGTGACGTCTCCTTGTAAAGCGAAGGCAGATCGTGGCCCGTCTGCTTCATGACCTCCACTATACGGTCGAAGCTCACGGAGTGACGACCGTCGGAGAACGCCGAATAGAGGTTTGCGTCAAGAGCGCGGGCAGCCGCGTAGGCGTTACGTTCTATACATGGAATCTGCACAAGGCCGCAGACCGGATCGCAGGTGAGCCCCAGGTGATGTTCAAGTCCCATCTCGGCGGAATATTCTATCTGGGCCGGAGTTCCGCCGAACAACTGCGATGCAGCCGCGGCAGCCATGGCGCAAGCCACTCCGACCACACCCTGGCATCCTACTTCGGCTCCGGAATCGGAGGCGTTGTGTTTCACCAGGTTACCGAACAGCCCTGCCGTGGCAAGGGCCGTCAGGATGCGCTGCTCGGAAAATCCCTTGGATGTGTGGAGGTGATAAAGCACGGCGAGAACAATTCCGCATGAGCCGCAGGTGGGTGCCGTCACAATCTTGCCGCCCGAGGCGTTTTCCTCGCTGACGGCAAGCGCGTAGGCATAGACGAGTCCGCGGCTCTTGAGGCTCTGGGCATATCCGGCGGCAAATCGCTCATCGACACGACCGCCATGGCCGACATCACAGTCGCGCCTAAAGCCGGTCCGCGGCACGTGGCGTTTCATCCCTCGCTCAAGCGGGCCTATCTCATCGACGAAATCGACGGGCAAGTCAATGTCATAGATATCGAGAGCGCCTCGCCGAAGATCGTGCAGCGGATCGCCGCTGACAGCGTTGGAGCCGAGGGCAGCGGCGACATTCACCTGACTCCCGACGGACGCCATCTCTACGCTTCCAACCGCCTGAAAGCGGACGGACTGGCCATTTTCAAGGTTGATGGCAAAACCGGACTTCTTACACGCACCGGTTATCAACCCACAGCGCCACATCCGCGCAACTTCGCCATCACTCCCAACGGACGCTTCCTGCTGCTTGCGGCCCGCGACGCCAACCTGATTGAAATCTACCGCATTGACCCCGCAACCGGAGCCCTCAAAGCCGAAGGAAAACCCATCTCGATGCCCAAACCCGTCTGCATCAAGTTCTTCCCATAGCCTCCGTCTCCACCCCATACCCCTCATATCCTATCGCCTTCCTCCCCAACACCTCCCGGTTGTCAGGAACCTCTTTCCCGGCCAGATCCAGGGAGATTACACCGGCAAGCTCACACGCAAGAACCATCCGCCGCGGGTCCCATAGGATTTTGTTCCATTCAAGGCGAATGACTATGTTGTTCGCGCTCTTGTCAAGTCCCGTCTTTCTGACGAAATGGCGAGGGGAAACGGTTGAGTGATATTCCTGATGGTCGGTTGCAATCCCGAGCCGGCTCTTCAGACGCTCCGAGAGGTCTTTATAGAAGCGGCTGTAGGTCTCCGTGTCGTTGACAAACAGGCCGTCGCCGCCCATGCGCCTGTCACCTTTAGCGCCCCCGATGTTGAGATGCACATGTGTGGGATACTCCGGCTCGAGCGCGCCGCTTGAAACGAGAAGTGTCACGCCCCACGCTCTCGGCCGGTCCATCAGCCGGTGCAGGTCAGAGTTGTATTCCTTAAGATACTCTACCGAGTCTTCGCTGTCATAGACATAAAAGGACCTGTAAGGCGCCTTGTCGCCGGTCTCTCTTGAAATCAGGTTGAAGCCCCCTATGAGAGCCACGTAAAAGGCGAAGTTGCCGATGCCCGCGTCAATCACGCTTGCGGGAGAGATAATGGTGACCGGAGAATTTCTGTCAATCATGCACCCGTAGGGGCGGTTCGTGGGAAAATGTTCAACGGCAAGCCGGTCCGTCGGGGTCTTTTCTGCGGGAATGGTCGAAGCAAGATTCACCAGCCGGTAGCCCGGCCCGTGTTCTATGGCCTCCATCAGGCAGTCATCCTTCATCCCGAGCTTAGCCTTGAGGGTCATGACCGAAATGAACGGCGGAACAACCTGATAGCCTGTGGGGCGGTCAAGTTTGCGCTCGAAGCCGTTGCGGAGATTGGCCGCGTCTTTTATTATGGTCTGCAGCTTCTTGTCATCCTCTATGGCTTCCGTAAAGCCGGCTCCGATTATACCGGCCGGAACCGCCACAATGGCTATTCCTAACAATCCTACTATGCAGGCTATGATGCGGCCGCCCACCGTGGCCGGAGGAGTGTCGGCAAACTGGCCCGGGTCGCCTATGTACTGCGCGAAAGCCCAGATGACGGAGACAAAGCCGTTGTCATAGACCTCGGGCTGCTTCTCATGCTCGAAGAAGAAAAGCACAAGGCTGAGAATGATTGTGATGATAATCAGAAACTGCAGCGACACAAACAGCTCGTGGCGTTTGGCCGCGAAAGCCTCCGTCAGGAGTCGGAACGACTTGGTGTAGCGGGTGATGCGGAAAATCCTGACAACGCGCGCCGTCCTCAGCAGCTTGAATGCCGCTACAGGAAGGGGCATCAGCCACTGGAGATAGAAGGGCACGGTGGAAAGCAGGTCAATGACCCCGTAAAACGACGTGCAATAGCGCAACCGCCCTTTGAAACCCTTGTAGCGGGGATTGATATCCGGCGCAACCCATATGCGCAGTGACACCTCTATGGTGAAAAACACCAGCGTGGCTATGTCAATCCACAGAAGCACACACCTGAAGGCGGGGCTGACGTCAAACGTGGACATGAATATCTCCGCCGTACTCAGAAGTATCATGAAGACAATCAGCCAGTCAATCAGATTGTGCCACTGGCGTGTGTGGAGATTGTCGTCAAGGGTGCGGGCGAATTTTTCCCTCAGGCTCGTCATCTTTTCTTCTTTCCGAATATGGCTCCTATCACTGCGGCGCCTACCTTACGTTCAAGGCCGCTGCGCGAGGTGGGGATTCCCGTCTTGCGGGCAAATTTCTGCTTGGCCGCGGTCAGCCCTACGGCCCTTTTCCATGAAAATGAAAGTCCTGGTATTTTCATTGTAGAAATCCTATTGAGTATAAAATGAACAGAAAAGCAAGGAATGCTATGGTAAACATCCATTTGAGGCATCCGCCGGCGTTGTTGAACAGCCAGGCGAAAGTCAGGAGTTTCAGTAGGTCTTTCAGCATAAGCGTGATGGTTTTAAGTGTTGTGTCAATCTGTTTCCAGTATGAGGGTCTTGAATGGCTGTCCTTCCAGAGGCGTGTCGCGCCATGTTATGTCATAATGCCGGTCAAGGGTGAAATCCGGGCGCCCGGCTGTGGAGCCGCTCTGTCTTGTCCAGGAGCAGTCAGGCGACTTACGGCCCGCGCTCATTGACAGGCGGCAGTTGATGGAATTCTCCTTCGGACACCGCAGATATGTCGCGTCATTTGTCATGAACAGCGCCAGCCCTCCTTTGACAGCCTTGAACCTTCGGCCTACGAGTTCCAGACGCCTGACATCCTTCCAGAAATCATACATGCCAAGGTCCTGCGCCCCATGGTTTTTCACAACCGTGTAGCTTTTCCCCTCAATGCTCTCTCCGAAGCGCACAACCGGCTCGCGTATGGCCTTGGTCTTGTATTTCAGCTCAATGGCAACCCATTCGCCACCTTTGCTGACCACAATGTCAAGCCTCAGCTCACTGTCCCAGACATAGTCCGGCTTAAGCTCGTCGTTGGGAACAAAATATTCCGTTATGACGCTGTCATAGCGGCCTGTCTTCTCAAGCCGGGCGGCAAGGCTGACCTGCATGTCGCGCTCGTTGAAAAACAGTCGTGTGCCGTTCCTCAGCCAGTCTTCGATATCCTCTCTGACAATTTCCGGAAGATTCATAGCGGTTCGTCTCTGTCAGGGTTCAAAAATATAGGGACCAAACTCCGGGTCGGGTCCCTATATTTCCGGAAACCGGTTTTTTATTCCTTGCCTGCGGCTGCAAGCGTGATGTCATTGTTGCTGAGTTTGGTGTCGGCAGCGTTGGCTACCTGAACACCTATGCCATACATCTCGGTGAGCTTCTTTTCGAAGTTGCCCACGCGGAGATTAGAGCCGAAAGTGGCCTCGCCGCCTTTGGCGCCGCCCATGAGCTGGCCAAGGGTTGCCTCGTCATCGGCTTTTGCCTTGCAGGCTGCGGTTGTGTAGACGCGGAGGGTTGCTCCGAATGCTTTCTTGAAATTAGCCTTGAGGGTCTTTACCTTCATGCGGCTGTCAATGCGTAATTCTGCCATTGTTCTTGTTTTTTGGTAAGTATTAATGATTTGTGTTTAGAATAATCCGAATTTTTTCACCTTGTAACGGGTAAGACGGCCCATTGCGGCCGGATCGCCTGCGAACCGGGCCTCGGCCTCCCTGTACATGCGGGCATGGAAGGGTTTCCAGTCCTCCCAGTCATCAGAAGATTTCTTGGCGAAAGCGAATTCAACCACGTCAAGCAGATCCTGATTGTCCTTTGGCGCGGTAACGTCCTCGAGGTCCATGAACGTAACGCTTCCTGACTGAAGTTTCTTCAGCAGTGTGGGCCTGTTCTTTCTCACGGTCTGCATTAACATGGCATCTGTAGGGAACATGATTTCGGCCTTGTCACAGGCTTCCTCGATTTTTTTATCCCAGATGGGACAGAGATCGATGCTGTTACCCATGGTTATGCCCGAAACCATTCTCTTGAGGCTCATTGCCGACGCTTTCTGGGCAAGCTGCTCCTCTGTCTGCTGCGACGAGGCATAGCTTATGAACTGTGCGAGATATTCCGGGTTGTCAGGCAGGACGAATCGGCGGATAGCCTCGGCTTTCAGGTTGTTGAGATTCGACGGAGTCTCAATGAATGCTGCAAGCAGTCCTCCGGCCGCCGCGAGCTGACCCACTCCGGGAATCAGCGCCAGCGCGCCGCTCAGCATATCGGGGCTTACGATGCTTTTTCCGCCCTTGGCATACTGCTCGAGCATAGAGAAAGCTTTTGATAGTCCTACTACCGGATTCTGGTTTTTCAGCGCTTCCTGCTCTCTGCGTCTCTTTTTGACACGCATGCGCATTGTGAACTCGAACTCGTCAGGGTCCACTCCCTCGCGTTCGGCTCTCTTTGCCAGAAGCTCTATGTCGCGGTCTGACAGTTCGCCGTCCTCGAGCGCCATTTCAATCATCCGCTCGAGTTCCGGACTGTAGATAGGGCCGTCGGCGCCGGCCGATGCGGGGACTGCTGTCGGCTGTGCTGTCGGCTGCTGCTTTTCTTTTGGAGAACCCATGAGGCTGCCGAGCGCGCCGGCCGTATTCTTCAGCATCCCCATTTTGCTGTCATCGCCCAAAGCGGAGGCGACTTTTGATAATTTATCAAATAATGCCATTGTTTTCAGTCTATTATGGCGAATTCCGTGCGCCGGTTTTCTTCCGGCTTGTCTGAAACAGGTCTGGTGGAGCCGAAGCCCTTGGCCTGCAGACGCGAGGCGTCGATTCCCTCCTTGTTGACAAGGAAGTCAACGGCTGCCTGAGCGCGGGCCTCCGAAAGCTTCATGTTGGTGGCGTCGTCGCCCTCCGACGAGGTGTGGCCCTCTATGTTGAGCTTGAGTTCCGGATTCTGTTTCATCACTTTCGCCAGGTCATGGAGCGCGAGCTTGGCGTCATCGTTGAGATCGGCCTTTCCCTGCTCAAACTGGGCGGCGTTGAAGTTTTTCTCTATCTCCTCGATCTGCCGCACATAGACTGTATCACGTACAATCACCTCTTTCTCAACAATCTTCTCCACAACCTGCGGATCCTTCTCCTTGTTGCCGAACAGTAGCCACGCCATGACGCCCAGCACTATCGCGGCAATCAGAATCCACACCCATGCGGGCACACCTTTCTTCTTCTCCTCGGGCACCGGCGGCACGTAGCCGTTGAGATATTCCAGCGCAAACGAGCCTTTCTTTCCTATTCCCTTCTCGGCCGGGTCAAACTGGGCTATCTCTATGTCATAGAGTGCGCCCTGACGGATGGCACGCTCGAAGGAGGGTTTGGACCATACCTGAGCCACGGCCACACGGCTGCCGTCGCCCATGGTCAGGACCTCGTCAGGCTTGGTGAAGTAAAGGCTCATCTTGCCGTTGTGGGCCTCAGCCTCCTCCACGGGGAGGAAAATCTCGGCCACACCCTTGTCAGGGTTGATGTCGTTGGGGAAAGACTTGCGGATATCTTCCAGAGTGGCGTGGGGATACATGACCATGTAGGCATGCATTATGCCGAGCGTGGTCCTGTTCTGAGCCTTGCCGTAAACTCTTACTTTATTTGCCATGGGTTATTCCTCCTCGTCCTCTTCAAATGAAACTTCCAGCTCCGGCTCGGTCTTAACCAGGTCACAGAGCATCAGCACTGCGGCGTCGCGGTCTATGTCAAGAGCCTCGGCTATGGTCAGGATGTTATGCACCTCGTTATAGGTCAGCACGTTGTCACACAGCGCAAGCTGCATCACGGCCTGGAACACCTCGCCGGTCTCCTCGTCGTCAACCTTCACGGCATGTTTCACGGCGAATTCCGTGGCTGTCTTCTCGTCAAGGTTCTTCAGCTCCACCAGTGCGGCGGTGATGTTCATTGAAAGTATCTTTTCCGGTATGCCTAAAGCGTCGGCGATTTCGCCAACGGTCTCGCGTTCAACGTCGGAATATTCGCCGTCGGCCCATATTATCGCGGCAAGCAGAGAGGCTATGGTTATGTCTGGTGTCTTCATTATCGGAATATTCTTTTAAGTCTGTTCAAAAGTGAGTTCTGTGCGCGGCGTGCCTTGGCCATGCGTGCGCAGATGGCCTTGCCCTCCTTGGTGCGTTTGTCAACTTTGCCTGATTTGGTCTTTTTCAGGGTCGAAGTGGTTTTGCCGGAGCGTTTGGCGGCTGCGGCCGCGCGGCGTGCCTTGGCCATGCGTGCGCAGATAGCCTTGCCCTCTTTGGTTCGTTTGTCCACCTTTCCGGCGGCTGTCATTTTTACTGCCATTTCTGTTTAGTTGGTTTGGTTTGTGATTCTGTGGTCGTTTATCGGTCAAGCATTTCCTGCATTTTGGCTTTGGTGGTGTTGCGCGGAATGAGGTTCACTCCGTCAAGGGTGAATCCGGGCAGGGCGGCAACCCAGTCGTCGCATGTGGCGACAACAAGCGATATTCCGCACTTCTCCTTGGCGCCGGTCTGGAATTCCTCCACCGTCAGGTCAGGCGAGAAAACGCCCTCTTCCTTGCAGCCGATTTCGGCGAGCGTGGCTTCGAGAACCGGATAGTCCTTGCCGTCAGAAGCGTTATGGTAGGCGTCGCAGCGCTTTGTGCCGTTCTTGATGCGCAGGTGTCCGCCAAACATCTCCCTGAAAGCTTCCTGAAGCTCGCTGACGGTCATCTCCGGGCTGATTTTCAGGCCCTGTACCTCGGGTTCCTCCTTGGTCGGAGCCTCTTTGCCGTTGCCGAAGTCAATGAGGCGGCTGCCGAACTGGCGTGTGTTCCATTTCTCGTCGGGGGTGAATCCGGTTGCGGCCGCAATCTCGCGCAGGGCCTTGATTGTGTTTCCGAAGACGCGGTAGGTATCTACAGCTCCGTCGCCTCGGACCATGATGGTATATTCGTCAACTTCGGCAACGCTGCCGTCACCGAACTCGTCAACCATCTTCTTACCGAACTGACGGGTGTTCCACTTGGGGTCTGATTTGAATTTGACAGCTTTGGCCGCCTCACGGAGCGACGCAATGACATTGTCAAAGATGCGGCAAACGCGGATGGAGTCATTATCCTCCTGGGTGATAATGTATTCACCCATAATAGCTGATTTTTTAGCCATGGCATTAATGGGTTTATGCCCCCTTTGCTGAAGGGGCTTGGTTCGTAAAAAATAAATTCGGAATTTTGAGAATTATGTAGAAAGACAGAGCGGGTGTGTGTTGACATTCTCTTTCACGGGCGCCTATACGAGGCTCTTTCTCCGGGTCGTATAGCCGGACGTGCCGGATGTCGTGGGCCGGTTTTTTAAGGATGATATGTCAGCAAAATGGTTTTTCTGTCTTTTTCCGATGCTTTTTAGGGCGAGTTCTACATAAGGGATAATCCACGGCTCTCTTTCTCAAGGAAAACCGCCGATGACCATCTGACGGAAAGTTATCATATCTCTCCGGCTGATTCATGGCTCCTCATAATTTGTCAATGAGGCCGCGGCATCCGATTTTACGCTTGGGCTATTCCATTGTCAACGTCTTTTGGCAAGACGCCTTTCGCGAATACAACGCGGTGAAATGCAAGATTTTGTAACGATACGATAATGACAATCCGGTCTATTGACCAATGCAAAGATAATGAAAAAGTTGTTAGGGGGGGTGAAAATTTGTTAAAATTTCCACGCGCGCCTCTTCCCGGCCAATATATCATCGATGATGTATTGGCGTATCTTCCTGTAGGGCGATGCCTTTGGTATGGATATGGCGAATCGGGCGTAACGTATTGGCGTATCCTCCTCCCAACACATCGCAAAGCGATGTCCGTACAGGTGGATACGCTACTCCGGCCTAATACAATTCTTCTATTCCATGCATTTCACCGGGTGGATACGCTATCCCGGGGCGGGGGCGGTGTCAGTTGATGACGGCGAGGGCGCCTCACAAGTGTCCGGTTAAAAATTTAACCATTTCTTTTTGATATTATTTCGTCTTTCACTGTAGCAAAATGCCATTTCAGTCAAACAGAGATTTGACTCCTCCAAACTCCTTTTCCTCGTGTTGCCGATTGTCTGTAATGATAAGATCTTCAAGAATATCAGATAATTCTCTTTTTTCGAACAGAGCAGTTCCCAATAGTCTCAACAGCTCATATCTTGTGACCGGGGGTCTGTATCTGTCGGCAATCAGACAGATGACGCAGAATGTTATGACGGCGACATATATTTGAATACATACCGCATTGACTGAACGTCCATAGAAGTTCTGTATATACAGATGCTGTTTTATCCACCTGAAAAACTGCTCTATATCCCATCGTCTCAGATAAAGTTCAGCTATGATGTGTGGGGGTATGTCCAGATTGTTTGTCAGAAACACAAATGCCTCATTCTTTGACTCGGCATAGAATGTAACCATACGAAGCCTTTCGGGATAGCCCTTTCTGGACTTTGAACCGGTAAAGGAAATAATCTGGTCTGCCAGTACTCCATTGTCTTCATCCAACACTATATGTTTCTCTACAGATATGTCAAGGTCTGACTTTCTCCTGACAATGAAAAAAGCGCCTTTGGATGCTATGTGGAAAAGAGACCGGGCTTTTACATACGCCTTGTCGAAGACATAGAGGCACCCTTTTTGATATGGATAATCGTCCATGAATATCTGATCGCCATCTTCATGTCCTGTTATCATGACCATCGCGGGTATGTTCCTTAGCAAGTCTAAGAGAGTATGCATTTTTATTCCACCGTATCCCTGTTTGGGCGATGACCAGTTAAACAAAGTCGTATTAAGCTGCACGGTGGAAGAGTCGCCGGCAAAGAATCCGGTTATATTGAATGCATCGGCAATTTCTCTCAGCTCCATATCGACAACACCGATGGCCGAAGCCTTTTGCATCATACGGACGGCAAGTTCCCTGAATATGGCTACATCCCTGTTCGCATTGGCCTCAGCCAGTATGGATTTCGAGACATTACGACCCATGCCAAGTCGGTAGAGTTTGTCGCGATGCGCCCTGAGTGAACAGACAATATCACGGAGGCTACGTCTTGTCGTCAACTGTGCCCAGAAAAGTACCATCAATTGATTCCAACAAGAGAAATTCTTGACATATCGATTGCCCTGATGCACTTTGACAAGATACTCGAAGTAATCACGATCTATATATCTGGCCATCTGGGTCAAAAGATACGGAGTTTGCGAAATTGGCATATTGGTGACATTTTGCTATTTGTCACAAAATAAGGCCATAAATCCGTTTTTCAAATCCTCCGAGTAGAATAATTAGTCTTTATCGACTCGATATTAGCAATTTAGACTGAATTGTTAATTTTTTAACCGGACACTCGTGAGGCTGTCTCTTATACACATCTCCGAGCCCACGAGACATCTCAGGATCTCG
>ENA-OYZG01000564-OYZG01000564.1-human-gut-metagenome-genome-assembly--contig:-NODE-564-length-10603-cov-3.041524_pt1 | contig 10603 bp, 9 predicted proteins | sample MGYA00244071_ERZ653466 | MGnify/ENA primary metagenome ERZ653466 (study PRJEB26926, sample SAMN06165150) | human gut metagenome | biome: ENVO:00009003; feature: ENVO:2100002; material: ENVO:00002003...
GTATAAGAGACAGTCATATTGACAGAAAAAAGAAAATAGCCGAAACTAAAGTTATAGAGGAAAATATTCAATTAGATAAAAAGTTGAAGCAAGCACAAATTGATAAAATTAATGCGGAAACTAGAAAAATCAATGCGGAAGCTGACGCATTAGAACAAAGTTTGATACCTTCAAGCCAAAAAATAGAAAAAGCAGTTGAAGATTTGGAAAAGACAAGTAAAAAATTAAAAGATATTACAGACAAAAATAGTATCGAATGTCATAAAAATATAGACTTGGCAAGTTAATTGTTAAAGCAGTCCTGATTTCAGGACTGCTTTTTTATGACTTGACACCTTTGTTGCAAAGAGTTATAACACACAGCAAAGGAGGTTGATAAAATGACAGGAATTATATATGCACGATATTCAAGTGATAATCAGCGTGAAGAAAGTATTGATGGACAAATTCGTGAATGCAAGGAGTTTGCCGAGAAGAATGATATTCGTATAATTGATACATATATTGACAGAGCGTTATCTGCAAAAACGGACAATCGTCCGTCATTTCAGCAGATGATTAAGGACAGTTCCAAAGGTCTGTTTGATGTTATAATCGTTTGGAAGCTTGACCGTTTTGCCCGTAATCGTTATGACTCGGCGCATTATAAAAACATTTTGAAAAAGAACGGCGTTAAGGTTATTTCTGCAACCGAAGCGATTTCAAGCGGTGCAGAAGGTATTTTGCTTGAGTCTATGCTTGAAGGCTATGCCGAGTATTATTCTGCCGAACTTGCAGAAAAAATCAATCGCGGCTTAACCGAAAATGCTTTGAAATGCAAATATAACGGTGGCTCTGTCGCTTTTGGTTATATGATTGATGATGAGCAACATTTTCAAATCAATCCGACTCTTGCTCCTGTTGTTTTGAATATTTTTAATGATTATATTTCCGGTAAAACGCAGAAAGAAATCCGAGATGAACTGAACAACAAAGGCTTGAAAAATGCTAACGGTCGAAAATTTACAATAAATAATATTTCTAAAATATTGACCAACCGTCGTTATATTGGTAATTATATTTATAAGGATGTTGTTATTGAAAACGGAATTCCTGCCATTGTTCCAAATGATGTTTTTGATAAGGTGCAGGAAATGATAGCCGTTAACAAGCGTGCGCCGTCAAGACATAAGGCGGTTGATGACTACTTGTTGACAACTAAATTATACTGCGGCAAATGCAAATCGTTTATGGTTGGTGAAAGCGGAAATGCCCGTGGCAGAAGATACAGTTATTATAAATGTGTTAACACCAAGCGTAATAAAACATGTGATAAAAAGGCGGTTAAAAAAGATTGGATAGAAGATATTGTTATTTATCAAGTTATGAAATTCATCAATGATGATTTGCTTGTTGAAATGTTAGTAAACAAGATTTTGTCTATTCAAGGTAAAGAAAGCCCAATGTTGAAATCTCTTAAAAAGCAACTTTCGCAAACCGACACAGCCATTGAAAATATGCTTAATGCTATTGAGCAAGGCATAATAACAAAATCGACAAAAAAGCGACTTGATGAACTTGAAAGCACAAAAGAAAATTTAGAAACGGAAATCGCAAAAGAAAACATATCACATCCGTTATTGACAAAAGAGTTTTTATATTTGTGGTTTGACGGGTTCAAAAATTTTGATGTGAATAAACTTGAAAATCGAAAAATGCTTATAGACACATTTGTTAATTCCGTTGTGCTTTATGATGACAGAATAGATTTTTATTTCAATTTCAAAGATAATGCTAAAAGCCTGACATTATCAGAGCTTAATACCGTTTCGGATTTATCATCTTCATCTCCACCATAATGGTTGTGCAAAAAAGATGTAACCGCAAAAAAGTCCGATTTTATCGGACTTTTTTTGTTGTATAGCCCGTGATTTTTAGTTGCAAAATCGTAGATGTATTTTGCCTGTTTCGGCAGTTTTGGAGATTCGAACCCCCGAAACGCAAATATATACCTTTCCCCCATTTTAAAATTTAATATTGTTATAGCAGAGTCAATTTTATAGAAATATAAAGTTGGCTCTTTTTTTATTGGCAATCGTTTTAATTTTTTTGATTAGAACGGTTGCCTTTTTTATTTGCAAAAAATTTGAAAGGAATGATTTTAAATGTATTTTACCGACACACCCGAACTCAGAAAGTTTGAAAGAGAGATGCGTCAGAAACCTAATTTTGACAGGCGTAATGATGATAACAATGAAAGCGAGATTGCACATTTCTCTGGCAACAAAAAACTTAATACAAACAGAAACAAGAAAGACATGGGTTGATTTTATGACTATAAAAATCAGGAGTCCTACTAATGGATATTGCTTGAGTCAAAACTAAAAAAATAGGAGATGTATAACTTGAACGAATATGAAAGACAGCGCAAAATGGCTGAAAGTACAAAGAAATTGTATCCGCCGGGTACAAGAATTGAGCTTATCAATATGAAGGACCCTTACGCACCTGTTCCATCAGGTACAAGAGGAACAGTAAAATTTGTTGATTCTATGGGAACGATATTCCCCGAGTGGGACAACAATCGAACCATTGGTATCGTTCCCGGTGAGGACTCATTCAGAAAGCTCACACAGGAAGAAATCGAAGCAGAAAACCAATCTGAATCAGAAGTTGAAGATGAAACTCCTGATGAGGATAGCGGAATGACAATGGGAATGTGAGGTGTTTTTTAATCTATAAATCTTCGGTGAGCTGAAGATTTATGTCCATCAAATTCTTTGATATGTTTGCAGGCTCGGCGGTTTTCGTTCAGGCCTTGAAGCCATAGGTGGTTTTGAGTGCGTCGGATACTGCGAAATCGATAAGTATGCAAAGCAGGCATATGAAGCAATATACGATACCGGAGGTGAACTTTACTTTGATGACGAAAGAAAAATTGTACCCGAACAGTTACCCGATTTCGACCTTCTTGTGGGAGGATTTCCCTGTCAGTCCTTCTCAATCGCAGGAGCGAGAAAAGGATTTGACGATACAAGAGGAACGCTGTTTTTTGAGATTGCTCGAATTGCTTCCGTTAAAAAACCTAAGTATATCTTCCTCGAGAATGTTCCTGGTATGCTTAACCACGACAAAGGCAGGACATTTGAAACAATCCTCCGTACATTGGATGGTTTGGGGTATAATGTGTGCTGGCAGGTACTTAACATCAAAAATTTCGGATTGCTGATAAAAGCTAAGACCAAAGACGGTTATCAGGTTGCATATCCCGGCGACAGCATTGATACTGCTTTTTCTGGACAGAACTCAAGACGTGGTCGAGTCGGCAATCAGATAGCACATACTCTGACAACTTCTGCAACGCAGGCTGTATTCTATCTTTTACCTGAAAGGGAAAATGATAGAATTAGCCATCGACCGTTGACACAAAGTGTCAAACCGGTCGGGCGAAATGAATCTAATGAAATGGACACTCGTGTCCATTTCATTGACCTGAACCCCGATCCAAAGCTGACAGAAATTGCAAGGTGTATAACTGCAAGGCACGATTCGGGAATCAGTAACCGAAAGGCTGAACATTCGGGCGTTTTCGTTGAAAGCACGGATTTTACAGATGATGAAAAGTTTGCAGTAGCCTTTATTGAGCCGAACGGCGAAGTTCACATCGGCAGAATACGAAAGCTTACTCCGAGGGAGTGCTGGAAATTACAAGGCTTCACAGACGAGCAGTTTGACAAGGCAAAAGCGACAGGACTATCCGACAGCAGGCTCTACAAGATGGCAGGAAATGCTGTTACCGTGAATGTAATTTCTGAAATTGGAAAGATTATCAAAAAAGTAAACGATAAAAATTAAATAACAACAACTGATATCAATCGTTCCGAACGACTGATATTAGTTTTCATATATATAGCCGTTGGTTGAGTTAAAAACTTAATCAACGGCTTTTTGTCGTTTCAGGGCGATTGGTATTTAGAAATTTTTGGCGAGATGAGAATTATAACTCCCCACCGCTGACAATGTTTCCTCTATCGTAATGTTATGCGGTGGGGAATTGCCAACGGCGGCTCGCCGTAAGGAAGTGAGAATATCAAAACCCCTGTAAGTTGGATGGGTAACAAGACATCCATCCTTCATATTTTGTATGCCCTGTTTCCTCTAAATTACGAAAGATATATTGAACCGTTCGGAGGCTCAGGAGCTGTACTTTTAGGCAAGAAAAAGCCTGATAAGTTCGAAGTTTACAATGACTATAACCATAATCTTGTAAACCTCTTTCGCTGTATGCGTGACAGACCTATGGCATTCATAAAAGAGCTCGGATTTTATCCGCTTAATTCAAGGGATGATTTCAATGCAATAAAGAAATTTTTTAAACAGGAGAAGTTTGAAGATAAGTACCTTGATGAGGAATTGGAACTGACGAAGATTATCCTGCCTGACTTGAAAGCAGAAGAAATCATTGAATTGTATATAAAAATGAAACAGGACTATGACTTGCGCAGAGCAGTAATGTTTCTTAAACTTCTGCGATACAGCTATTCAAGCGGCGGAAAATCCTTTGCCTGTCAGCCATTTTCAGTAGTAAGCCTTTTTCAACTGATAGAGCAAGTCGGCAAAAGACTTGAAAATACTGTGATTGAAAATCAGGATTTCGAAGTTTTAATAAAGCATTATGACCGAGAAAATGCCTTTTTCTACTGTGATCCGCCATACTTCTCAAGCGAGTATGTTTATCAATGCGGATTCACTTGGGATGACCATCTGAGGCTGAAAAACGCACTTGCAAATGCAAAAGGCAAATGGCTTGTATCATACAATGATTGTAAAGAAATACGCAATTTATACGACGGCTGTTCTTTCTTTGATTTCACAAGGCTTCACAATATGAAACAGCGAATCAATGCAGGCGAACAATTCCCCGAATTGCTTATCGGCAATTACGATATGTATGAACGGCAGAGAAACAAGCCGTTGCAGTTAAGTCTGCTTGACTTGACAACCGAACAACAAATTGATTTAGAACAAATTTTGAAGGAGTGTATTATTAATCATGGAAAATAGAATTTATGTAAGCATACCGCTTGACGCACTTATTGTATCAGGAATCACATCTGACTGTGCTGTGCAGATTTCAGCTGTGAACGGAGCAATTCTGATTGAGAGGTGCGATGATGATTGCAAAGAATGTTGTTGCGACTGTATCTGTGATGAGTGCAGAGCAGAGCTTGCGGAAAGCGAGGATGATTAATGCTTAAAATATACAGAGTTCTCGGAAAAAGAGGAAGAATTACAATCCCCTATGAAATCCGTCAGCGAATCGGATTCAAATACAACGATGTTTTATCATTCACCCAGCAGGATGACGGCTCGGTTGTTGTCAGGAGAGAAAAAATCTGCGACAACTGTAATGAATTTGCAGAAGAATTCGAGGAAAATTTCACCCTTGAAGATTTCCTCGACAGCCTATCCGAGGAAGAACAGAGAGATGCACTTTTGCATCTTTCTCTGCTGTGGGCAGAAAAACAGAAACGCTAAATCGGAGGTAATTTTATAATGGCACAAAATACTAATTTCAAAGTAAATAAATACAACAATCAGAAAAGGAAACTACCGTATATCAAGGCGAGAATTGATAAGCTCGTTGATGTAGATGACTGCAACACAAAGGCATTTGCAAGCGTTACTGTCAGCGGTGCGGTGGCAATTCACGGAATCAGAGTGATGAACTCAAGAAAAGGCTTATTTGTTGCAATGCCTGCAAGTAACTATGTTGACGAAAACGGCGAAACGAAGTTCAGCGAGATTGCTCACCCGATTTCCAAAGAAGTCAGAGATTTACTCAACAGCAAGGTTATGGAAGCGTATCATCAGGCACTTGATGAACAGCAGAGCGAAGATGAATCCGAGAATATGTCGGAAGATGAATCGGAAAGCTTTACGCAGAGTATGTAACAGCAAATAAAAAAATCTCTGGACATTTGAAATTCTTTGGATATACTTGTTGCTTGAAAGGAGCGATGAGAATATGAAAAAGAAAATCGCAATAATGCTGACATTGATTTTAGCAGCAGGAGCATTCACAGCTTGTACAACAGGAGAAAAAGTGAATAACAGTTCTTTATCACCCACGGTTTCAACTTCCGAGGGTGTTTCTGCATCTGGGAAAAGTTCTGAAATGGCAACAACCGAAACAATGCAATCCACCGAAAAAGCAACCGCTTCAAATGAAACAGAGCCTTCGGAACAGAATACCAAAACAGAAGAAAAAGCCGACAGTGGGCAACATTCGGCGGTTGTTTCGGCAACGAATCCGATTCAAAAAACACAATCCGAGGTTCGGAACAACAGCAAGAATACAGTGAATAGTAATCAGTCTGAATCAGAATCGACTGCTAAAAAAGAAACCGAAACTCCTACTCAAAAGCCTGTGCAGAAGCCTACAGAAAAGCCGACGCAGAAACCTACGGAAAAGCCTACGCAACCGCCTACAAAGGCAAAAACGGTTGATGTTCAGTATGTGGTGAGTGCCTGCATAGCCTACGGTCAGCAGCTCGGAATGAAATATGATTCCTCACTAAACAAGGGCAACGCAAGTTGGTTCTCCCCGACAAACACATCATATTATGATGATACGCAAAGCCTGACAGCAGATTGCTATGGTGATGTTGAGTATGTAGCCTACTACTACCAAAGCAGTGGCATAGCTCCGAGCGACTTATCATTCAATGTAATCACAGAAAACAACAAAATATATGTAGTTTATTGCTAAGTCAAGTTTAGACAGCACTCTTAATCGGGTGCTGTTATTTTTTTGAAAGGAATGATCTCAATGAAAATCAATAATATTACACTCTCTGACCTCCGCCGTATGAACGGCAAGGAAGGACTCATCCTGCAGGGATGCGGAGGTGAAACACAGGAATGGGTGGACGGCATCAATAAAATGCTCACGGACAAGGGAATACTTCTTGACGACACAAAGTTTGAGAATGTCTCTGTATTTCAAAATGACGGCGTTACCTGTATTCTCTATCCCTTTGAAGATGTCCACCTTGATATCGGCAAGCTGGCAATGTGGAGATTGCAGTCATACACAGCCTTTGCAGGAATGTGGCTGTCCGACTATGTGGACAACAGGCTCGGAGGTTTTGAACCTGAGCAGAACAAAGTGGAAAAGGTCAAACCCGACTGTGCATTAATAGGCTGTGATTCCAACATATTCAATCTTATGGGCATTGCAAGTCACACTCTTAAGCAAAACGGTATGGGCGATGAGGCAGAAATGATGTGTGCTCGAATAAGGGGTGCAGAAAACTACTGTGAAGCACTGAACATTATCGGCGAGTATGTAAATATCGCAGACGGCAGTGAGCAGTCTGATGATATAGATGAAGATTACAATGAAGGGCAGGCGATGAAATTATGATTGTATTTAAAACAGAATAAGGCATCAATCGGGGCAAGGGTAAAATCTTGCCCCATATTTTTTATGAAAGGATTTTTAAAATGACTAAGTTAATCAGAAATAAGAAATTCACAAGAATAACGGCACTTTTACTTGCGGTGTCAGTAATATTCGGAACAATGTTTGCACTCCACGTAAGTGCGGCAAGCGGTGATACGGTTACAATCACCTTCGATTATTGTTATGACAGCGCAGGCAACATAATCAAATTTCAGCAGACAACGGTCAGTGACGGCTACACAGTCGGCACTCCCGGTGAGGAGCTGTGCAAGATTTTTGCAGACGGCAAAGAAGCCTATTGCATTGAACCCGGTCATACCCTCTACTCAGGCAATACGCTGACCGAGGACGGATCAACCGTCTGGAAGAATTTAGGCTCTGCGAAGCAGAAAGCGATCAATCTTGCTCTGCTCTACGGCAAACCCGGTTCGGGAAAAAGCTTAAGCGGAACAGAGGATCAGAAATGGATAGCAACACAGCTGATTGTATGGGAATTTGTTTCTGGTTGCAGAAGTACTGCTGACGGGTACAAGTGTACGAATACAAAGTTCATTGACGGTATCTGTGCGGACGGAGCAAACCCCAGAGTCAAGTCGGTTTACAATGCAATCTCAAAAAGCCTTGCAAATTATTCAACCGTTCCAAGCTTTGCATCGGCAATCGCTTCAAAGGCTGAAACCTATGAGATGAAGTATTCAGACGGAAAGTACACTTTAACCCTTACCGACAGCAACAGTATTCTTTCGGATTTCAGTTTCAAGACAACAAGCGGTGTGAGTGCATCGGTATCAGGCAACAAGCTGACTTTGACTTCAAGTTCCCCCGTCAACGATGCAGTAACATTCAACTCTGCAAAATCAATGCCCGATGTCGGCAAAACTGTGCTTGTTCCCTATGGAGATGCTACTTTGCAGGATGTAATCAGCGGTGTTGAAAATGACGCTGACCCGATAAGAGCATATTTCAAGGTCAAGACAAGTTCAGGTAATCTCAAGCTTATTAAAACCTCCGAGGACGGCAATGTTGCAAATATTGAGTTTACTGTCAAAGACGATGGTTACAGCAAAACAGTTAAGACAAACTCAAAAGGCGAATTTGAATTAACCGACCTTGTTCCCGGAAATTACACCGTTACTGAAATTACAGACAGTAAGTACGAAACGCAAAAGTCACAGAATGTTAAGGTTGAAAGCGGTAAAACTGCAACGGTTACTTTTGAAAATGTCCTCAAGAAAGGCAGTCTTGAAGTTGTAAAAACAAGTGAGGATAATTTCAACGAGGGAGTTGAATTCCACCTTTACGGAACTTCACTCAGTGGTGCAAGCATTGATTTGTATGCAACAACAAACGCTGACGGTGTTGCAAAATTTGAAAATGTCCTTGTAAGTAGTGACAAACCATATACGCTTGAAGAAGTCAATACAGCCGACAGATATGTTATTCCGAAAAAGCAGACTGCACCGATTGAGTGGAACAAGGTAACACAGAGAAGTTTTGAAAATGTTTTGAAGAAGTGGAATTTAACCGTAACAAAGGTTGATTCAGAAACAAAAACCGCACAGGGCGATGCTTCCCTTGCAGGAGCAGTTTACGGCATCTACAATAACGGCAAGTTGGTTGACAAGTACACCACCGATAAAAACGGCGGTTTTACAACTTCAAACTATGTATGCGGAGATAACTGGACTTTGAAAGAAATTGAGCCGAGCGAGGGTTATCTGCTTGACGAAACCGAATATCATATCGGTGCAGAGGCGAAAAAATATACGCTTGAAAACAACAGCATCTCAATAGGTGTTACCGAAGATATACTGAAAGGAAAAATTGCAATTATCAAGCACACCGATGACGGCAGTACAAAAATTGAAACTCCCGAAAAAGGTGCAGAATTTCAGGTGTATCTGAAATCGGCAGGTAGTTACAACAAGGCAAAGGAAACTGAAAGAGATACTCTTGTATGTGATGAATACGGCTTTGCAGAAACAAAGAATTTGCCCTACGGAACATACACGGTTCATCAGACCAAAGGTTGGAACGGTACGGAGTTTATAGCCGATTTTGATGTCTTTGTAAACGAGGATGGCAAAACCTATAAATATCTCATAAACAACTCTTCACTTGAAAGCTATGTAAAGATTGTAAAGGTTGATTCTGAAACAGGCAAACAGATTCCGTATGCTGGCGCAGGCTTTCAGATTTATGATCCCGATGGAAACAAGGTAACAATGAAATACACCTATCCGAATGTTACAGAGATTGACACCTTCTACACGAACAGCGATGGTTATCTCATCACACCCGAAACTCTGCCATACGGCAAAGGCTATTCAGTCGTTGAGGTGCAGGCTCCATACGGATATATCCTTGACAGCACACCTGTATATTTTGACATTACAGCAGAAAACACAACAGAAGAAAACGGCGTTACAATCGTAAAGACCGAGAAGAAAAACACTCCGCAAAAAGGTACAATTACCGTAGAAAAGACAGGCGAGATTTTCTCGAATGTAACTGCAGTCGGCGGCGGATATACTGATGAAAACGGAAATGATGTTACACTTCCGACCATATATCAGCCTGAATATTCTGTAAGCGGTTTGGCGGGTGCAGTGTTTGAAATCTATGCTGATGAGGATATTACAACGCCTGACGGAACAGTTCGATATACAAAAGATACTCTTGTTGACGCCATTACCACAGGTGAAAAAGGCACAGCTACAAGCAAACAGCTTTACCTTGGCAAATATCGTGTTGTAGAAACCGTTGCTCCGTATGGAACAGTTATCAATCCCGAACCTCATACGGTTGAACTTACCTACTCAGGACAGAACGAAAAGGTAACCAACACCTCAACATCATTTACAAACGACAGGCAAAAAGCTGAAATTAACCTTACCAAAATTCTTGAACAGAACGAGAAATTCAACATTGGCAGTAATGACGAAATCCTCAATGTTTCATTCGGACTTTACGCTGATGAAGATTTGAAAGCCGCAAACGGATCTGTCATTCCAAAGGATGGACTTCTTGAAATCATCACTTGTAATGAAAAAGGTAAGGCAACCTTTACAACCGACCTTCCGATTGGAAGTTACTATGTTAAGGAAATCAGCACTGACAGCCACTATATCCTATCTGAGAAAAAATACCCTGTTG
>ENA-OYZG01000567-OYZG01000567.1-human-gut-metagenome-genome-assembly--contig:-NODE-567-length-10589-cov-5.674388_pt1 | contig 10589 bp, 7 predicted proteins | sample MGYA00244071_ERZ653466 | MGnify/ENA primary metagenome ERZ653466 (study PRJEB26926, sample SAMN06165150) | human gut metagenome | biome: ENVO:00009003; feature: ENVO:2100002; material: ENVO:00002003...
CGGCAGCGTCAGATGTGTATAAGAGACAGTACATAGCCAGTGTGAGCAATGTGGACGAAAGCACCGGCGGCCTTGATGTGGAGGACGACGACAGCCTGACCGAGCGGGCCTATTTGGCACCGAGCCGGTTTAGCTGCGCCGGGCCGCGCGACGCCTACGAATACCATGTGCGGGAATGGCGCAGTGATGTGACGGATGTGCAGATTACCAGCCCGGAGCCATGCGTGATTGCCATTTACTTTGTGATGGAGGGCGGGCGGCTGCCGAACGCCACGGAGCGGGAGGAACTGACCGAATATATCAGTGACGAGAACCTGCGCCCGCTGTGCGACAAGGTGGTGTGCGTGGAGCCGGAGGAGGTGCCCTACAACATAGCGTTTACCTACTGGATTGGCGACGGCGACCAGCGCAGCGCCGGAACCATACAGGAAAAGGTGACGGCGGCGGTGCAGAGCTCATCGGCGGCCATGGTGATGGTGGTGGGCTTCGTGAACTCCGGTATGCTGACCCTCCGCCAGGCGGTGGGGGTCATCATGGGCACCAACGTGGGCACCACGGTGACGCCCTGGCTGCTGAGCCTGGGAGGTCTGGAGGGCGGCGGTGTCCTGGGGCGGCTGCTGCGCCCGGCGGGCTTTGTGCCGCTGCTGAGTCTGTGGGGCATTGCGGCGTATCTGGCCGGAAAGGGCAGCCGCCGGGACACAGGCCAGGCCCTGCTGGGCTTTGCCGTTCTGATGCAGGGCATGGAGATCATGACCGCCGCTGTATCGGGCCTGGCCCGGGCGGAGGGGTTCCGGCAGCTGTTCACGGCCTTCGGCAGCCCCCTGCTGGGGGTGCTGGCCGGGGCGGTGCTGACGGCGGTGATCCAGTCCAGCTCCGCCTCGGTGGGGATATTGCAGGCCCTGGCCGCCAGCGGACAGGTGACGGTGGGGGCCGCCATCCCCATCGTCATGGGCCAGAACATCGGCACCTGCGTCACGGCGATGCTGTCCTCCGTGGGGGCCAGCCGCAGCGCCCGGCGGGCGGCGCTGGTGCATCTGCTGTTCAACCTGGCCGGGGCGGGTATCTGGCTGGGGGTGTTCTGGCTGGTGAAGACGCTGGCGGCTCCGGCCATTCTGGACCGGGCCGTGACCCTGCCGGGGGTGGCCGTTATCCACACAGCCTTCAACCTGCTGTGTACGGCGGCGCTGTTTCCGGCGGCGGGCCTGCTGGAGCGGGCGGTGCTGCGGCCGCTGCCCGGAGAGGAGACGCCCTCCGCAGAACCGGATCCCCGTCTGCTGGCGGCTCCGGCGGCGGCCCTGGAAAGGTGCCGGGAGCTGACCCTGGAAATGGCGGACCTGGCCCGGGACAACCTGCGCCGGGGGATTCAGGCCCTGACGGAGGTGCACCCCGACTCGGCCCGGGAGCTGCGGCGGCAGGAGGAGCGCATCGACGGCCTGGAGGACGCCCTGGGCACGTTTCTGGTGCGGCTGGGCGGACGGACTCTGACCCGCCGGGACAGCGCCCGGGCGGCGGAGCTGCTGATGCTCATGGGCGACCTGGAGCGGCTGGGGGATCACGCCATGAACCTGCTGGAAAGCGGGGAGGAGCTGCGGGACCGGAAAATAGAGCTGCCGCCGGAGGACCGGCGGCAGCTCCGGGTGCTGACGGAGGCGGTGGAGGAGATCGCGGACCTGGCGTTGGCGGCCTTCCGCCGGGAGGACGCCGCCGCCCTGGGGCAGGTGGAGGCCCTGGAGCAGGTCATCGACGGCCTGCGGCAGCGGCTGCGGGCCCGGCGCATCCGGGAAACGCAGCCGGGGGAGGGGGCCATGGAGCTGAGCTTCGTGTGGTCGGACGTGCTGACGGACCTGGAGCGGGCGGCGGACCACTGCTGCAACATCATGGAGTGCGTGGCGGACCTGTCCGCCGGGAACCGGAATCTCCATGCCGCCCAGCTGGCGGTCCGGCAGCGGGATCCGGCCTTCGACAGCCGGGTCCGGGCCTATGAGCAGAAGTATCGAATATAAAAAGCCTGTGTATTCGGTGCAATTGCACCGAATACACAGGCTTTTTTTATCCGTTCAGCAGGGCCAGCTGGTAAAAGGCCACGGCGCTGGCGGCGGCCACGTTCAGGGAATCCACCCCGTGGGACATGGGAATTTTCACGGTATAGTCGCAGGCGGCGATGGTGGAGGAGGCCAGGCCGTCCCCCTCGGTGCCCAGCACCATGGCCAGCTTCGGCTCCGCCAGCAGGCGGGGATCGTTCAGGGCCAGGGAGTCGTCCTGCAGGGCCAGGGCCACGGTTTTGAAGCCCAGCTCATGCAGCAGCTCCGGCCAGCTCTCCCCCTCCGGCAGATATGTCCAGGGCACCAGGAACACGTTGCCCATGCTGACCCGGGCCGCCCGGCGGTACAGGGGGTCGCTGCCGGCGGCGGTCAGCAGCACCGCGTCCACGTTCAGAGCGGCGGCGGACCGGAAAATGGCCCCGATGTTGGTGGGATTCATGATGTTTTCCAGCACGGCAATGCGCCGGGCATTGGCGCAGACCTCCGCCACGGAGGGGAGCCGGGGCCGCCGCATGGCGCACAGCATTCCCCGGGTCAGGTGGAAACCCGTCAGCTGGGTCAGCACCGGCAGGTCCGCCGCGTATACCGGGATATCCGCCGGGCAGCGGGCCAGCACCTCCGCGCCCTTTCCCTCGATGTGCTTGCGCTCCATCAGGAAGGACACCGGCGTGCACCCGGCGTCCAGAGCCCGGCCGATGACCAGGGGACTCTCCGCCACGAACAGGGCGTTTTCCGGGTCGGCCCGGTTCACCAGCTGGTTTTCCGTCAGCCGGGCGTAGATATCCAGCTCCGGGGCGGAAAAATCGGTGATTTCGATGATATGGGCCATGTTACTTGGCTTCTCTTGCCCGGCGGGCGGCTTCCTCCCGCTGGCGGCAGATGTCGGCCCAGCTGGGGATCTTCTTCAGCACCTCGTTCAGGTCCGCCAGGGCGGCGGGAATGTCGATGTTCTGGGGATAGACCCGGGCGCACTGGCCGCAGCCCACGCAGGCGGCGGGGCGCTTGTCCTCCGGCAAAGCCTCCACCCGCATGCCGATGTTGAAGTTGGGGGAGAACTTGGCCTCGTTATACAGCTTCAGCAGCATGGGAATGTCCAGGCCCATGGGGCAGCCGTCGCAGCAGTAGCGGCAGGCGGTGCAGGGCACGGCGCCGTACATGCCCTGAGCGATGTCCAGCAGGACCTTCTCCTCCTGGTCCGTCAGGGGGCGGCGTTCTTCGAAGGTGCGGACGTTGTCCTCCATCTGGGCGGGGGTGGTCATGCCGCTGAGGATCATCTGGACCCCCTCCACCCCCTGGAGGAAGCGGAAGGCCCAGGCAGCGGTGGACTCCTCCGGCCGCAGGGCGTGGAGCTCGGACTCCGCCTCCGGCGTCAGGGAGGCCAGGCGGCCGCCCCGGACGGGCTCCATGACCCAGATGGGGATGCTGTACCGGCGCAGCAGCTCGCACTTGGCCTTGGCATCCTGCATGGTCCAGTCCAGATAGTTCAGCTGAATCTGACAGAACTCCATGTCCTTGCCGTAGCGGGACAGGAAGTTCTCCAGCAGCTCCAGCCCGCCGTGGGAGGAGAAGCCCAGGTGACGGATGCGGCCGTTCTTCTTCTGCTCCAGGAAATAGTCGATGATGCCCCAGCGGGGATCGGTATACGTCTCGATGGACTTCTCGTACACATTGTGCAGCAGGTAGAAGTCGAAATACTCCACGCCGCACTTCTGGAGCTGCTCCTCAAAGATGGCGGCGGGATCGTAGCTGTCGCTGATCTGGTGGCCGGGGTATTTGGTGGCCAGATAGAAGCTCTGGCGGTCATAGTCCTTCAGCACCCGGCCGATGACCCGCTCGGACATGCCGCCGTGGTAGGGATAGGCGGTGTCGAAATAGTTGACGCCGTGGTCCATGGCATAGCGGACCATGTCCGCCGTGGTCTTTTCGTCGACGTCCGCCGGGCCGCCGCCGGGAACCAGCGGCAGACGCATGGTGCCGAAGCCCAGCAGGGACAGCTTCTCTCCGTGAAAATCGGTGTAGATCATGTAAGGTTCCTCCTTGGTTGGGATGTTTCCCCCATTATAGCACGGAGGGAAAGGACCCTGCAAGGCGGATTTTCACCCCGGGGGGCGGTCTTACAGGAAAAATTCCTCCGGCTCCGCCGGCCGCATGATGGACACCTCATAGGCGGTGCGCTCCTGTTCCACGCCGTCCACGGTTTTCGTATAGCCCCGGCTCTGGACCCGGCCCTCCACCGTCAGCCGGGAGCCCACCGGCAGGATGGCCGTCTGCTGGGCGATGACGCCCCAGGCGATGCAGGGCAGGTAGTCCGCCCGGCCGTACCGGCGGTTCACCGCCAGGATCAGGTCGCAGATCTCCCGGCCCAGAGGCGTCCGGCGCAGGGTGGGAGTTTTGCACAGAATGCCGGAGAGCTGAATCTGGTTAAAGGGGGCCGCGCCTCCGGGAATCAGCTCCCGGACGAACACGGAGATCACCAGCCGGGGACCCTGGCCGCTGCGGTTGTTGAAGGAGCGCAGCTGGCCGGTAAGGGTCAGCACGTCCCCGGTATGTACGGGGTGGGCCTCCAGCAGCGGCCGGGGCAAAATCACCGGCAGCCGGTCCTCCTGGCCGGAAAGCCGCTCCACCGACAGGGGAAAGCGGTAAAAGCTCTCGCCGTGGTTTATGTGGGACAGCTCCGGCTCCCCGGCGGCCCGCCCGCACAGGCGCACGCGGTTGAAGTTGTTGTCCATAGTCATCCTCCTCGTTTGTTGAAGCTGGTCCAGCTTATGCCGGAGCGGCACAAAATAGACCCTTTTCAAACCGGGAAAAGTATGCGATAATAGCGGGGAAAAGGAGGAATTGCCCATGCGATACAAGGGAAAGGTCTATCGGCCCCCCAGCGAGGCCTACAGCCTCATCATCCAGGTGACCTACGGGTGCAGCCACAACCGCTGCGCCTTCTGCGATATGTATGACGACAAGCACTTTGCCCTGCGGCCCATGGAGGAGATCCGGGAGGATTTCCGCCTGGCCCGGCAGGTATACCGCCGGGTGGAGCGGGTGTTTCTGGCCGACGGCGACGCGCTGATGCGGAAAACCGATGAGCTGCTGGAGATTCTGGCCATGGTATACAGCCTGTTTCCGGAGTGCCAGCGGGTGACGTGCTACGCCTCGCCCCGGAGCCTGCAGGTGAAAACCGATGACGAGCTGCGTCAGCTGCGGGAAAACGGACTGAAAATGGTGTATATGGGCCTGGAATCTGGCTGTGACGCGGTGCTGGAGCGGATGCGCAAGGGCCACACCGCCGCGGCCATTGTGGCGGCGGGGCAGAAGGCCCGGCAGGCGGGCCTGGCCCTGTCGGTGACGGCCATTTCCGGGCTTGGCAGCCGGGAGCTGCTGCGGGACCACGCCGTGGACACCGCCCGGGCCCTCAGCGCCATGAAGCCGGAATATATCGGCCTGCTGACGCTGATGGTGGAGCCGGGAACGCCGCTGGAGCAGTGGGTCCGGGAGGGCAGCTTCCGGGTGCTGGGCCCGGCGGAGATTCTGCAGGAGACGGCCCTGCTGCTGGACCACATCGACAGCGAGGGCAGCGTATTCCGGATGAACCACGCCTCCAACTACCTGACCCTGAAGGGGACCCTGAACCGGGACCTGCCCGCCCTGCGGCAGCAGGTGCAGGAGGGCCTCATGGGTCACGGCCTGCGGCCGGAGAGCTGGCGGGCCCTGTAAAGAATAAGCAAACGCCCCTGTATCCTGCGGGATACAGGGGGCGCGGGCAGCTTGTCAAAAAAGGACGAAGACCTTTTTTGACAAAGGGTTTGCAGTCTGCCGCGCGCATAATTTGTTCGCTGGAAGCGAACAAATTCCACACTTGCAGACTGAGAAGTATTTTTTGCCAGGTACACGCCCCGGCAAAAAATGATTCCATTTTATTTGCCGCCTGCGGGCGGCAAACTCTGCGAGGCTTTTTTGACAATATCTACACCCCCTGTATCCCACGGGATACAGGGGGTGGGCGTTTATTCTTCTGAAGATTCTTCCGGCACCTCCGGTGCTTCCGGCGCTTCCGCCGGTTCGGCGGTTTCCGGGGCTTCGGCGGGCTCCTCCGCCTGGGCGGCTTCCCGGGCGGCCACGATGTTCACATACAGCTCCTCCGGCTTGTGGGGGTGGAGCCTGATGTTGTAAAACAGCACCGCCAGGGCGGCGATCATCAGCACCAGGCTCAGCACCTGGGACACCCGGATGGGCTGGCCGGCGATGGTCCAGTCGAACAGATACAGGCTGTCGGTGCGCAGACCCTCGATCCAGAAGCGGCCCACACCGTACCACAGGAAGTAGAAGCAGGTGTTCTCACCGTCGAACCGCCGGGCCTTGGATACCACAAAAACGATCAGCAGCAGGCCGATGACGTTCCACAGGCTCTCGTACAGGAAGGTGGGATGTACCTCCACTAGTTCCCCAGCAGTGGTGGTCAGCTGCATGCGCCAGGGCAGGGTGGTCTCCGCGCCGAAGGCCTCCCGGTTCAGGAAGTTGCCCCAGCGGCCGATGGCCTGGCCGATGAGCAGACCCATGACCACCAGGTCCATCATGGCCCCCAGCTTGATATGGCGGCTGCGGCAGAGAATGATGGCCACGATCACCACGGCGATGACGCCGCCGTAAATGGCCAGGCCGCCGTCCCAGATGGCGATGGCCTTGGACCAGCTGAAGTGGCCCTCATGGTCCTTGAACTCGCTGAGATAGAACAGAACATAGTATAGCCGGGCCCCCACGATGGCCGAGGGGATGCCCCACAGCAGCCCGTCGATGAGGTCATCCTCCCGGATGCCGTATTTGGTGCGCTGGCGCATGCACCACCACAGGGCCACCAGCATACCCAGGGCGATGAGGATGCCATACCAATAGATGCCGTTGCCGATGTCGATGGCCTTGGAGCTGATGGTGATGGCCCAGTCGCCAAAAAGCCCCGGGAAGCGGATGGGGCTGTCGGTCATGATCTTCATAATGTCACTCCTTGCTCAGAAAACTTCCTCTATTATACCGCAGAGCGGGGCCGTTGAAAAGCCCTATTTTTCGGAGGAAGGGGAGCAATCAGGCGGTCCGGTATTTCCGCCGAAGCCACCGGGCCAGCAGGAAGCCGCCTGCCGTCAGGGCGGCGCAGAGCAGGAAGTCCGGGATCTGGGACAGGATCAGCGCCTGTCTGTACCGGGAGGAGAGATCGGTGAAGATCGGACTTGTGCTGAGCCCCTCCAGCCACTGGGGATCGACGGATCCGAAGTCCGCGATGCCGCCCAGCCGGAAGCCCGCAGCCAGAGTGGCGGCGATCCGGACCAGGCCCAGGATCCCCACCAGCGACATCAGGTATCCGGAGACGAAGCCGTATGTACGCCAGAAGCGGGCAAAACCGCTTTTCCTCGGCCCGGCGGAGGTGGGAGCAGGGTCCGTCTGTTCATCGTCCAGCAGATAGTCCACCGTGACGCCCAGCAGACGGCCGATGGCCAGGAGCTTGTTGGTGTCGGGCAGGGACTCGCCGGTTTCCCACTTGCTGACGGCCTGACGGGACACGTCCAGCTGCTGGGCCATCTGTTCCTGGGACAGACCGGCTTTGCGGCGCAGGTCGATGAGCTTTTCACACAGGGTCATAGAGAATGCCTCCTTTGATGTTGATGGCGTCAGCATACCGAAAAAGGCCGCAACTGTCCACCAAGTGGGGCTGGAAGTTCCGCAACTGTCAGTTGCGGGCCGTTTTTTCAGCCCCAGAACTGGCGGGAGAGGTCCTGGGCCAGGCTCTCCACCACGCCGGGGGCGTAGGGCAGGGGCAGTCCGGCATCCGAAAGGGTCTCGGCGTAGGTCCTGCTGCCGCCGGAGGCACACAGGGCGTGATACCGGGCCCAGCCGTCTGCGGGGTCGGCGTCATAGGCGGCCTTCAGCTGCTGGGCGCAGACGATGGACAGAGCGTAGCTGATGACATACCGGGGGGACATATACAGGGCCATGTTGGTGAATAGGTCGCACCCGGCCAGCACCTGCTGCCGCCAGGGGCCGTTGTTCCGGCTGCGGCCGAAGGACTTCTCCGTGCGGTCGAACTCCTCTGCCCACTGGGCCAGAGAGGCGTCCGGATGCTCATACAGCCACGTCTCAAAGGTGTGGATGGAGCAGAAGGCGCACAGCTCCTTGATGAAGTCATAGCGGTGCTCCGTCAGGAACTGGGGGGCGTGGTTCCCGAAGAAATCCCGGGCGTAGGGCTGGGCCAGCAGCTCCATGGTCTTGGAGTGGACCTCCGCCAGGTCCGGACTCAGGCCCGCATAGTCCGCCACCGGCTGGCTGCGGATGGAGAGATACCCCTGGAACCCGTGGCCCAGCTCGTGGGTGTATACGGTGACGTCATCGGAGGTGCCGTCGCAGTTGGCAAAGATGAAGGGCATCCGGTAGGGGGCGCCCAGCATCTCGCAGAAGCCCATGCCGGAAATTTTATTGGGAGAGCCAGTCACGTCCAGCAGGTCGTGGCGGACCATCTCGTCGAAAAAATCCCCTGCCTCCGGGCTCAGGGCATGGTACATCCGGCGGGCGGCCTCAGGCAGCTCCTCCGCCGCCACCGGCACGGCGTTGCCCTCCGGGAACACCAGGGCCCGGTCATAGGGCATCAGCGTGTCCACCCCCAGGCGCTGGCGCTGCTCCTCCTGCAGCCGCAGGTACAGGGGGGTGATATGGGTCTGCACCTGGCGGCAGAACGCGTCCAGCTCCGCCCGGCCATAGCCCAGACGCTGCTGGGCCAGGTCGCCGTAATCGGCGAAGCTGTCGAAGCCGTTGGCCCGGGCCAGGTCAATGCGGGCATGGACCAGCTGCCGCAGGATATCCTCCAGCTGTCCGGCGTTTTCCAGCACCGTCTGCTGCTGGGCGTCATAGGCGGCCTTGCGGCGCGCCCGGTCCCGGCTGGCCAGAGCGGCCCGCAGCTGTCCGCCGCTGAGCAGCTCCCCATGGACCGGATATTTGGCGGAGGCCGTCAGCTGCTGATACAGGGCCGTCAGCTGGGAGATGCGGGCCTGCAGGTCCCTGCCCCCGGCGTGAATCCGGTGGTCCAGGGTCAGCAGGCGGCGCAGCTGGGGGCCGAAGGCCCGGTCCAGAGCCGGGGCATAGGGGCTTTCGGCAATGGCGGCGGCCAGGGACTGGCTGTCCAGGCTGCCCTCCAGCCGGGGCAGGGTCTCCTGCAGCTCCGTCTGGTAAAATTCGTCGGTGACGTCGTGGAAGGCCCGGATGAAGGCCACCGCCTGGCACAGGCCCACCTCCTGCTGGAGGGCGTCCCGCTGGCGGACGATCTCCACCAGCTCCTCCGGGCTCCGGGCCTCCCTGGCCCGGCGGGTCAGGGCGTCATACCGGGCCTGGAGGGCCTCCACGTCGGGACGGTGATAGGGGATATCGGAAAATTTCCAGTTTTCGTTCATAGAATTGCTCCCATCTTACTCTTTCGGATAAATCACGGACAGGGCCATGCGCTCCGGGCGGATGTTGTCCCGGATGAAGTCCAGCAGATCCTGCTGGGTGATGGAGTCGTACACCTCCGGGAAGCGGAAGGGGTCATAGCCCTGGAAGCAGCCCTCGGATACGGTGGAGGCGATGGCCTCGAAGGAGTTCAGGCTCTTGATGGACGCGCCGAAGCTGGCCCGGCGGAGACGCTGGACATAGGCCGGGTCCACCCCCTCCCGGACCACCCGGCGTGCCTCGTCCAGAACGGCCTGCTGCACGGCCTCAGGGTCGTTGCTGTCGCCGCCGCAGAACACATAGGCGGCTCCCGGCAGCAGGTCATAGGCGCTGTCGAAGGTGCCGTTGATCAGCCCCTGGCTGTACAGCCGGGTGAACAGGGGGCTGGACTCGCCCATGAGCACGTCGCAGGCCAGGTCCCCCAGAATGTCCAGGCGCATGCGGTCCGGCCCCTCCGGCACCGGGGGGCACTTGAAGCCCAGCAGGAAGGTGGGCATGGCCACCTCCATCCGGTCCTCTATGCGGGTCATATGAGGCGTCAGGTCCTCCTCCCGGCCATAGTCCCGGGGGATGGCGGGGCCACTCTCCCGGGGCAGGACCTCCCGGGCGGCCCGGACGACCTCCGCCGGGTCCACGTCGCCCACCACCACCAGGCACATATTGGCGGGCGTATAGAAGGCCTTGTGGCAGTCGTACAGGGTCTGGGCGGTGATCTGGCGGATGCTCTCCACGGACCCGGCCACGGACTGGCGGACGGGGCTGTGACGGTACAGGGCCTGCATCATCTGGCGGTATACCTGCCACTCGGGGTTGTCCTCGATCATGCCGATCTCCTGGGCGATGATGCCCTGCTCCTTCTCCACGCTTTCATCGGTGAAGTAGGGGACGGACACGAAGGACAGCAGAATCCGGAGATTGTCATAAAAATGCTCGGTGCAGTCGAAATAGTAGGCGGTAACGGCGTTGCTGGTGTAGGCGTTGGGCTCGGCCCCGCCCCGGGCCAGGTCCTGCATGGCGCTGCCGTCGGCGGTGTCGAACATCTTGTGCTCCAGATAGTGGGCGATGCCGGCAGGGGTATCCAGCCAC
>ENA-OYZG01000570-OYZG01000570.1-human-gut-metagenome-genome-assembly--contig:-NODE-570-length-10571-cov-5.730126_pt1 | contig 10571 bp, 9 predicted proteins | sample MGYA00244071_ERZ653466 | MGnify/ENA primary metagenome ERZ653466 (study PRJEB26926, sample SAMN06165150) | human gut metagenome | biome: ENVO:00009003; feature: ENVO:2100002; material: ENVO:00002003...
GAGATGTCTCGTGGGCTCGGAGATGTGTATAAGAGACAGGGCCACAGCCCCTATGTGCAGTGCCGCGAGCCGATGCCGGTGGACGAGTACACCCCCAAGCTGGGCAGCCTGACCATGGAGAACATCGTGGCCACCGATGCCCAGTTCGCAGGCTGCTACTTTGATGGCCTGCCGGAGCAGCCCATCGAGCGGGTGACCATGCGGGACGTGAGCATCACCTTCGACCCCAACGCCAAGGAGGGACAGGCTGCCATGGCCGACAACCGTCCGCTGGTGAAAAAGCTGGCCATCTATGCCGAGAACGTCAAGGAGATCGACCTGCACAATGTGAAGATCGAGGGCTACGAGGGCGAGCGGCTGCACTTTGCCAACGTAGGACATTTTGAGGAGGACTGACCCATGACCCATGAAGAGATCCTGTCCATGCTGGGCGACTATGTGGACTACCTGATCGCCAATTCCAGCGCCGAGGCACCGATGTGGAACATCGAGAAGGTGCGCAGCGGCAAGCCCAACAAGTGGAACTACATCGATGGCTGCATGATCACCGCCTGCCTGAGCCTGTACAAGACCACCGGCGACGAGAAGTATCTGGAATTTTCCAAGGAGTTCATCGACTACTTTGTGCAGCCGGACGGCTCCATCAAGACCTACGACCCCAAGGAGTACAATCTGGACAACGTGAATCAGGGCAAGAACCTGTTCATCTTGTATGACATCTACGGGGACGAGAAGTACCGCAAGGCAATCGACACCATCCGCAGCCAGCTGCTCACCCAGCCCCGCACCAAGGAGGGCAACTTCTGGCACAAGGACATCTACCCGTGGCAGGTGTGGCTGGACGGCACCTATATGGCACAGCCCTTCTACATGGAGTACGAGACCCGCTTTAACAAGATGCAGGGCTGTATCGACAGCTACAAGCAGTTCATGAACATCAAAAAGCACATGCGGGACGAAAAGACCGGCCTGTACTACCACGGCTACGACGAGAGCCGCCAGATGTACTGGGCCGACCCCGTCACCGGCTGCAGCCCCAACTTCTGGCTGCGGGCCATGGGCTGGTTCATGGTGGCCATGGTGGACACGCTGGAGCGGATGGACGAGCAGCTGTACAACGAGTACCGCGGCATCATGGCCATGCTCAAGCAGACCGTGGAGGATATGCACAAGTTCCAAGACGAGCAGAGCGGGATGTTCTGGCAGGTCATCGACCACCCGGAAGCCGAGGGCAACTATCTGGAGACCAGCGGCACCGCCCTGTTTGCCTACGCAGTGCTCAAGGGCGTGCGTCTGGGCTACCTGCCTAAGCGGATGGCTGCATGGGCAGAGAAGGCCTTCTACGGCACCTGCGACCGGTATCTGTCCAAGAACCCGGACGGCAGCTTGCAGCTGGACGGCATCTGCCTTGTGGCAGGTCTGGGCGGCAAGGATCACCGTGACGGCTCGCTGGCCTACTACTTCAGCGAGCCGGTGGTCTGCAACGATGCCAAGGGCGTAGGTCCGCTGGTGCTGGCCTATACCGAGATGATCGCACGGAAGTAAGCCGAATCACAACCGTACCAAAATATAAAGGGGCTGCTGTAAAATACAGCGTCCCTCATCGCTGATAATACGGCGCGGCGATTTGCGCTGAAATCTCACATAAAGAAAAGCAAGTGCAACACGTTCTCTCAAAAACCAAAATTTTTGAGGGAGATGTGATGCACTTGTTTTTTTTTTGTAATATTCGATCTTCCGTTCCGTTTTGAAATCGCTATAGATATTTTGCTGCCGGAAAAGCTTTTGCAAAGTCAGGAGTCTATGGCCTGCAGCACGCAGGCACAATACCCCGGTTCAGGCTGGTAACAATGGATGGTCAGGTATTTGTCCACCTCTGGGCTGTAATCGTGGAGGGTGTGCCTTGTGCCGTTCAACGCCACATCTGCATACGATACAAGCCACTTTTTATCACCATTGGGGAACACCTCGTAAAAAGAGCGATTCAGCATTTCTTCTACCGGCACCCCTTCGATCGTTGCCATCTCCGCGTTGCAGTAGCGGAAGATAAAATCCACGCCATGCCCGGATTCATTGAATACCAGCTCGATGACGCAGAACGCCAGCGGCATATCGTCCAGCAGGCTGCACTTTTCCAGCAGACTCATGCTCATGAGGCGGGGCTGTGTGTCCGCCAGCCCGATCTCTGCACGCAGGCGGCGGTGGTCGCTCAGGCCGCGCTTGCGTCCCTGAAAGGTGCGGCCGTCAGACATGGTGTAGATCCCATCGTTGCTGATGTTTACGATCTGGCTGCGGCACACCGCAATTCCCTTGCTGATGTTCAGGAACAGATTTTCCGGCAGCACAGACAAAACGCTGTGCAGCGGCGCATACAGCGCAGCTTCCTCGCCGTCCATGCGGTGAACGACTGTTTTACGGTCGCTGCGGTAAAGATACAAAATGTTTTCCGGACAAAGGTCATTTTTTTGAAACCATTCATGCAGATCGTTCATCGCCGTGCTCCGTTGTCAATTGATGTGCTTAGTATAGCACATTATCGTGCGGAGTACAAGATTTTAATGGTGCTTGCGTCAAATTTTATCGGGCTTTTTTGTTGAAACTTACGTTTTTGTTACGGAAAATGCAAAAATCATTGACTTTTAATCATTGTCCGTGTATCTTGAACACAGAAAGCCAAATGGTTTTTTCCCATAAGGCGCATAAAGCAAAAGACATAACAGGAGGTCTCATGTTATGAAAATGACCCGCCGTGATTTTTTGAACGTTTCTACTGCGGCTGCGGTGGTTTGCGCAGCTACACTTTTGCCCGTAGAGAAAGCCGCAGCCGCACAGCAGACGCTGGCTGCACAGAACCTTCTGGAGCAGGCGTATCTGTACGCCTTTCCGCTGGTGATCATGGATGCTACGCGGACGGCTTCCACAAACACCCGCACAGCTACAAGCAACAAGGCCCCCATCAACCAGTTCATCCATGCGGAAAAGCTGGCAGATGCAACGACCCGTGCCGTGGTTACGCCGAATGTGGATACCATCTATACGCAGGCGTTTCTGGATGTCGGCGCAGAACCAATGATCTACGGCGTGCCGCAGACCGACCGCTTTTTTAATGTACAGGTGCTGGATGCGTGGACAAACACCGCCGCTGTGCTGGAAACGCCGGGGCTTTATGCCATTACCCGTGCAGACTGGCAGGGCGAACTGCCGGAAGGGGTGCAGCGCATTGATGTGCCTACCACGATGGTCTGGACCATTGCCCGCATCGTGCTTTCCGGACAGGAGGACCTGCCCAACGTCCGGGCTATTCAGGATAAGATGCAGCTGATGCCGCTTTCCGCCTATCAGGCGGGTGGATGGACCGCCCCCGCAGGCAGCTATGACCCTGCCAATGACTTTGTGCCGGTAAAGCACGTTCTTGCTATGGACGCAAAGGAATTCTTTGATACCGCTAACCAGCTGATGGAAACCAACCCACCCGCTGCGGCAGATGCGCCGGTACTCCGGGAGCTTGCAGCACTGCATGTCGGCCCCGGTGAGAAGTTCGATGACAAGGCGCTGGGTCTGTTCAGCGGGCTGCGCTGGAAGCTGATGCTGCTCCAGCTGAAGAAAAAGCTGCAAAGCGAATCGGAGCGCTATACACGCCAGATGGGTCAGTGGATCTATTTCGGCGACCCCATCGGCAACTTTGGCACAGCATATACCTACCGTACCATGGTGGCGCTGCGGGGTCTGGGTGCCAACACCACCGATGTTGCCATCTACCCTAAAACAGATGTGGACAGCACCGGCACAGTCCTGACCGGCAAAAAGACCTATACGCTGCATATCGAGGCAGATCCTCCCACACTGGAAAAGGGCTTCTGGTCGGTGACCGCCTACGGGGAGAGCGATTTCCTCATTGAAAACCCCATTGACCGCTACTGCGTCAACGACCGCTCCGGTCTGCACCGTAATCCGGACGGCTCGATCGATATCACCCTTTCCAAAGAGGCACCGGCGGACACGACCAACTGGCTGCCGGTAGGAGAGGGAGATTTCCACCTCTTCCTTCGTATCTATAAACCGGATGCCGCCGCACTGACAGACTGGCAGCCGCCGGTCGTCCGCACAAACTGATCCGTAATAAGGAGGAACCTGCTATGAAAATGACCCGTCGGAATTTTATTTCCGCTTCGGCTGCTGCAATGCTGGCGTGCGGCGCATCTCTGTCTGCCCATGCTGCGGAAAATACCACAGAAAACGGCCTGAATTTTATCACAGACATTTTCAAGGATCCCACCCAGCCGGGCGAGACCGAAGGTGCAACGACCATCACAGCAGAGGCCAACGCCGAATGGTATGAAAAGCTGGATTTTTCTGACCGGCGGGAGTTTGCCAACGCCGAGCGCGGCTGGCTGGACAACGCGGAAGGCAGGATCATCGATGGTGATGATAACAGATCTGCATGGGATCTGCAGAGCTACGGCGATTTGAACCGGGATGCTCCAGACACTGTGAACCCCAGCCTGTGGCGGAATACCCAACTCAACGCTAAAGCTGGTCTGTTTGAAGTGTGCGATGGCATTTATCAGGTGCGCGGCTTTGATATGGCCAATACGACCTTTATCCGCACCGACCACGGCTGGATCGTGTTTGATGTGCTGATGTGCAAGGAAAACATGAAGGCTGCCAAGGAGCTGATGGAGAACCGCTTCGGCCCGCTGGACATCAAGGCGGTGCTGTACAGCCACTCTCATGTGGATCACTTCGGCGGCGTGGAGGGCGTTATTACCCGGGAGCAGGTAGCGGATGCAAAGCTCTCGCTTAAAAAGCAGCTGGCTTCCGGCAAGACCCTTGTGCTTGCGCCGGCGGGCTTTCTGAAGCACGCCATCAGCGAAAATGTCTATGCAGGCATCGCCATGGCACGGCGCGCACAGTTCCAGTACGGCACGGTGCTTGACAAGGGCGAAAAGGGTGCGCTGAGTGTGGGCATCGGCATGGGACAGTCCACCGGTACGGTGGCCCTCATCGCTCCTACTTACGAGATCGGGGAAGATGTTCCGAAGCTGACCATCGACGGGCTGGAGATCGAATTCCAGCTGACCCCCGGCACCGAAGCCCCTGCCGAGATGAACGCCTATTTCCCGAAATACCGTGCCCTCTGGATGGCGGAAAACTGCACCGGCACGATGCATAATCTGTACACCCTGCGCGGCGCAGAGGTGCGCGATGCCAACGATTGGGCAAAGTACATCATCGAGGCAGACCAGCGCTTCTGCGACAAGACCGATGTGGTGTTCCAGAGCCACAACTGGCCGCACTGGGGCGAGGAGATCCATGATTATCTGCTGAATACGGCAGCCATCTATAAGTTTATCCACGACCAGACCCTGCATTACATGAATCAGGGCTATACCTCCACTGAGGTCGCCGCCATGCTCACCCTGCCCGAAAAGCTGGAAAAGGTCTGGTACACCCGGCCGTATTACGGCACACTGGCGCACAACGCCAAGGCGGTCTACCAGAAGTATCTGGGTTGGTACGATGCAAACCCGGTCAACCTGAACCCGCTCCCGCCCAGCGATACTGCCAAGAAGCTGGTAGAATATCTGGGCAGCACGGATGCCGTTCTGCGCAAGGCACGGAAGGATTTTGAAAAGGGCGATTATCAGTGGGTGGCGCAGATCACCAAGGAGTTGGTCTTTGCAGACCCGTCCAACCAGAAGGCGCGCAACCTGTGCGCCGATGCGCTGGAGCAGCTGGGCTATCAGGCAGAGTCCGGCGCATGGCGCAACGCCTACCTGATGGGCGCTGCCGAGCTGCGCAAGGGCAACCTGTCCGGTCTGGCACGCACCGCCAATGGTCTGGGCTCCGCCATGAAGGAGATGACCGTGGATATGCTGCTGGATTACATTTCCATCCTGACCGACGCCAACGCCGCCCAGAACGACGACGTAACGCTGAACCTGATCGTGACGGATGTGAACGAAAAGTTTTATGTGACCCGAAAAAACGGTATTCTGCTGTCCTATTCGGGAGAGAACCGCCCGGACGCACAGGCCACGGTCACCTGCAAGCGGCTGCAGCTCCTTGCCCTGATGCAGGGGCAGCAGGCCGGTCAGGTGCAGGTAAGCGGCGATGCCACTGCCCTGAAGCGTCTGCTGGCGTATGCGTCCAAGTTTGAAAAGACCTTCAATGTGATCGAGCCGTAAAAACGATTCCAATACAGCAGGGCTGAGCATCTGAATCACAGCATAAAAGGGATACCGGAACATCTGCGGATGCTCCGGTATCCCTTTTGGTATAAGATGAGAACAAAAAAACAGGCTGAATTTACAAAATTCAACCTGTTTGGTGGTTGCGGGGGCCGGATTTGAACCAACGACCTTCGGGTTATGAGCCCGACGAGCTACCAGACTGCTCCACCCCGCGATATTTACTTTTTGCTTTTCAGCGGCTCTCGCTGACTGCTCAAGTATAATACCACAGGGCGGGCAGAATGTCAACCCTTTTTCGAAAAAACTTTTACTTTTGCTTTTTGCTGTGCCTTCTGCGCCATGCAAGCGCCACGGCAACGGCGGCGCACGCCAGCACTGCCAGCGGCCAGACGCAGGCCAGTGCCACCACCAGCTGCTGCAAGCCGTTCACAAAGTTGCCCCAGCCGGCGGTAAAGGCGGTGCCGATGCGGGAGAAAAAGCCCTCGTCCGCAGGGGTGTAGGTCTGCACCTCGTTCAGGTCGATATACACGGTGCACTGCTGCACCTGGTCGCTGTACCAGTCCAGCTGGCTCTGCCAACTCTCGATCTGGGACTGCACTTCGGTGAGGGAGTCCTCGATCTGCAGCAGGTCGGAAAGATTTTCGGCCTTTGCCTGCAGCTGCTGTAAGCGGGTGCGCTGTGCCTGCAGGTTAGAAAGCCGCGCGGACACGTCCATATACTGAGTGGTCACGTCATCGGCCTGCTGGCTGCGGTAGGTCACATTACCGGCAGCGGCTACAGCTTCCAGAAAGCTCTGGTAGTTGGCCTGCGGCACCCGGTAGGTCAGGTTGACCGAGCGGCTGGAACCGGTGCGCGTGTACTCGCTGCTGGATTCCAGATAGCCGCCCGCTTCGGCAAGAGCGCTGTCCAGCGCACTGCGGGCTGCTTCGTAGTCCTTGCTTTCCAGCGTCAGGTTGGCAGTGTAGATGATCTTGGCACTGTCCACCGCAGGGGCAGCAGCCTCGGTGCTGCCCCTGCCGCTGTACTCCGTTTCCAGAGAGCGGTCGTCTGCCTCCAGACTGTAATTCACCGCCTCGGGGGCGCTGTCCAGCGCGGCGTGCTGGAGATCAAAACTGTCCGATGCCACAGAAGCGGCAGAGCTGTTGGCAGCGCCCTCGGCTGCGTACAGAGCGGGCGCGCTGCTTTTGGCGCTGCCCATCCCGATGCCCAGATGCAGGGTGCTGTAACCCAGCACACACACAGCCAGACAGGCGGCCAGCGTGCCCAGCTGCTTTACCGGGAAGTGGATGGGCTTTTTCTTCTTGGTTTCGGTATTCAGGGGTGCTGCGGGTGCAGCGGTCTGCGGGGCAGGGGCGGCCATCATGGGCTCAGCCTTTTCCTCTGCAGTCAGGGTGTCGGTCATGGCCAGCAGTTTTGCCTTCAGATCGTCCGGGGCAGTCAGGTCATCGACCTCCATCTTGTATTCATACCACCTCATCTTCGATCTCCTCCTTCAGCATCGTATGTAACTGTGCCCGTGCGCGCCGCAGCCAGCTTAGTACCGTGTTTGTGGGCACCGCCATCATCCGCCCGATCTCTGCCGCAGTGTATCCTTCGTAGTAATGCAGATAGATGGCATTGCGGTAGTTTTCCGGCAGCGTGCGGATGGCATCCAGCACACTGCCGTCCTCCGCAAGGACATCGGGGGCGGGCAGGTTCTCGTCCAGCTCGGTGTCCTTTTGGTGGGCGGCGCGGGTCAGGTCCCGGCAGCGGTTGATGGCCACCCGCAGCAGCCATGCTTTGAGATGCTCCTCACTCTCAAAGATGCCGTTGTAGTGCAGCAGCTTTTCAAACACATCCTGCACCACATCCTCAGCATCGGCTGTGCAGCGGCAATTATGCACCGCAGTGCGGTAGACGGTGTCGCTGTAACGCTGCACCGCCAAGGTAAAAACTTCGTTTCTGGTCAGCTGTCCCATTGTATAAACTCTCCTTGGATGCCCGGAAGCGGGCTTCTCGATGGAATGTTTGTGGTTCTCACGGGGACGTTCACTCAATATACGGCTCAGCATCCCCGATTATTGCAGAACAAAACCCGGTTCCTTCCATTTTTTGTGTGCCGGACGCACCGGCCGCATGACGCGTCCACGTTCTCCGACGGGAGTTGGATATCCTGCCGGTTTACCGGTCAGTATACCACGGAATCGCAAAAAGTAAAAGAGGGGAGACCCCGCGTAAAAACCAAGAATGTGTTTGTCGCACTCCGCAGAGTGCGACAAACACGAATATAAATAATAGTATTTCCGCTGAATATGGCCAGAGCAACGCGGAGGCCATTTAAATTGTCTCATGGACAAGGAATTGCTGCACACGGGGATGTACGGCGGTTCCTTCATTATTTATAGACCCTTTGCAGCAGCGCCAGCCGCTCGGAGAGAAAGGTCTCAGCCTTGGGGTGGTGCAGCCAGCATTTGCCGCTTGTGCTGTGCACCAGTTTCTGCGCCAGTGCGGCAGGGGCGGTGTCAATCGCCATCACGTCCTGCATGGTCAATTGCAGGGGGAGCGCCGCCGGTACATCCGGCAGCGGCGGCAGCGGGTCCTCCCACACAAAGGGCGGCAGCAGCTGCACCGCCACGGTCAGGCGGGTGCACTCCTCGGTCAGCAAAAGGGCGGCAGGGGTGCCGTCCGGCTGCACCTGCAAGCTGCTGTATAAAAGCTGCATCCGGGCAGGGGAGAGCAGCCGGGTCAGGCCCTCTGCCGGAGCTGCCGCAAGCTGCAGATACCCGGCGGCTTCCTCCCGGTAGATGCGCCGGGCAGGGGCTTGCAGTCCTGCGTACAGGGCGGGCAGCATAAAGCTGCCGCTTTTTTCCAGCGCCTGCTGCGCCAGCAGATAGAACTCGGTCAGCGGGTACGCCGCATCCGGCTGCGGCATCCCGAAATCCGGCCGCGATACATGACCTCCACCCATAGGGACCTCCTTGACAAAACACGATGGTGCGATTATACTATAAACAGAAGGGGCGCTGACTGCAAAGGTCAGCTTTCCATCCCGCATTAGTCAAAAAGATTGACCGCTAGTTTGGTAGACTGGGGCGGTCAATCTTTTTTGTTGTCATCGTTTTTCTTCTGTGAAGCTTTATCCATGACCTCAAGGGTCAGGCGGATCACCTCGATGATCAATCCCAACAGCGTAAGAATGACCATCAGCAGGTTCAGCATCTCCGACAGATCCATCTGACATCCCTCCCTTCGCCTTCAGGGCTTGGGGAGACTTGGCTCAAAAAAGTTCTCCTCCCACAAGCCGCTGGTTCGTTCCATGTACAGGAAGAAGCAGTGCTGCGGGATGGGAAAGCATGACCACCGATTATGCAATCAGCGCCGTATTCTTAGAATATCATATTTTTCGACGGATTACAATATATCTGTTGATTGTAAACCCCTTGCAAACTTTTCCGTTGACCTGCGGCGCACCGGTGCGGTATACTCGGGCACAGATGCCTTGCATAACGAAAAAACAGAGGGGAAAACTGACTATGAAAGACAAAAAACTGACTACCTACCAGATGGCCGTTACCGCTGTGATGGCTGCCGTGCTGTGCGTGCTGGGCCCGCTGACCGTGCCCATCGGAGCCGTGCCCATCTCGCTGGCAAACTTTGTCATCTGCCTGACCGCTTGGCTGCTGGGCCCCAAATTCGGCACCCTGAGTGTCGTCATTTATCTGGCCATCGGCCTGATCGGCGTTCCGGTGTTCTCCGGCTACGGTGCCGGTTTGGCCAAGGTGGCAGGCCCCACCGGCGGCTATCTGGTGGGCTACCTGCTGCTGGCTTTCATCGGCGGCCTGTTCATTGAAAAAAGCAATGGCCAGCCGGTGGTCTCCGCCGTGGGTCTGGTGCTGGGCGATGCCGCCTGCTACGTCCTGGGTACCGCCTGGTTCGTGTTCCAGATGCAGTGCGACCTGGGCTATGCACTGACTGTGTGCGTGTATCCCTTCATCGTGCTGGATCTGGCCAAGATCGTGGTGTCCTGCATTGTGGGTGCCCTGCTGCGCAAGCGTCTGGTGCAGGCCGGTGTGCTGCATCTGAAAGAAGCCTGAGCCCAAACCTAGCCCCCATCCTTTAAAAGCCGTGCTCCCTGCCGATCTGTCGGCGTGGGAACACGGCTTTTTTCCTTATTTCTGAGGCAGTTCCTGCACCACCGGTTCTGCCGGGGGCGGGGTCAGGGTGGAATGCTCCAGCACAAAGGCCGTCGCCTTTGCACGCATCAGGCGCTGGCGCACCTTGCGGGCATCGTTGGCCGGGAAGGTGCGTTCCCCGTCCAGTTTCTCATTCCAGTCGGTCAGGGCGGCCGTCACCTCGGTTTCCGTGGGCTGCAGGCCCTCTGCTTCCGCTACCAGCAGC
>ENA-OYZG01000573-OYZG01000573.1-human-gut-metagenome-genome-assembly--contig:-NODE-573-length-10524-cov-4.787468_pt1 | contig 10524 bp, 8 predicted proteins | sample MGYA00244071_ERZ653466 | MGnify/ENA primary metagenome ERZ653466 (study PRJEB26926, sample SAMN06165150) | human gut metagenome | biome: ENVO:00009003; feature: ENVO:2100002; material: ENVO:00002003...
CGGCAGCGTCAGATGTGTATAAGAGACAGACCTCGATATGGTTGATGCATCGTACGAGTGTACTCTTTCCTGCACCGGACATACCGATGATTCCATATATGTCTCCGGCTTCGATGTCGAGCGTCACATGCTTCAACGCGTCGATCTCGCCGTCTTTTGTCTGAAATTTTTTGGATACATCTTGTATCTGGATGATTGCCATAGACGTACTTCCTTTCCCTCGCAGGTTTTATACCCTACTTTTCCTATCTGATATACTATTTATTTCCCTTTCATGGTTTCAGATTATAACGTGCTTCCTCTGTTATGTCAATACAGACAGCCATACATAAAAATGATTGTTTGTTATAATCTATTCCTATACCAAAAAGACTACGCAATACTCATATTCCTGAATATTGCGCAGTCTCATTTGTTTTCTTATATTGTTTTTGCGACTCTCATGTGCAACTCTTACTTTGCATCCAGAATCTCTCTTGCAATTTTTTGCTGTTCGTCCGTTGGAGGATCGATTCCTTCCAGCTTATAAGGGATTCCAAGGCGCTCCCACTCCTGAATTCCAAGCTTATGGTATGGCAATACCTCCACCCGGTCAACCGTCTTCAAAGTCCTGATAAACTCAGCCGTCTTCTTCAGATCTGCTTCGTCGGTTGTTATGCCCGGCACAAGGACATGTCGAATCCACATATGCTTTCCCTGATCGGAGAGATACTGTGCCAAGTCTAATATATTCTTATTCGAGAACCCTGTCAGCTCCCGGTGTTTGTCGTCCTCAATCTGCTTGATATCAAGCAGGAACAAATCAGTGAGTGCCATCAGTTCATTGAACTTCGAGAAGAAAGGCTCCTCTCTTGTAAATGGATTACCCGCTGTATCAATCGTTGTGTGAATCCCCTGTGCTTTTGCAAGCTTGAAGAATTCAATCAAAAAGTCCATCTGCAGAAGCGCTTCGCCTCCACTAACGGTTATTCCTCCGTCGCCCTTCCAATAAGGCTTATAACGAAGTGCCTGCTTGAGCAGATCTTCCGGAGTTCTCGCTTCAACCTTGACGCCTTTATCTAGTAGCAGTTTTGTGTTCTCTTCAATTTTCTTTTCGAGTTCTTCTCGTTCTTTATCATCCGTTGTGTCTGCATAGAGCTTTGTGTAATCGGTTACCAGATTCCACGTCTCCGGGTTATGACAGTATTTACAACGCATCTTACAGCCTTGCAAAAATACTACAAATCGGATACCTGGTCCATCTACGGCTCCAAAGCTTTCTGTTGAATGAATATAACCTAAAATCTGTTTCTTCTCCGGCATGTTCCACCTCTAACAATTTTATTTTTATAAAAAGTCCCGGAGATAGTATCTCCGGGACTCCAGTGAATTACTTATCTATCAAAAACATTTTTGACAAACTTCTAATTAAAGTGAGTCATGGAATGTTCTGTTGATAACATCGAGCTGCTGCTCACGTGTAAGAGAGATAAACTTAACAGCGTATCCAGATACACGGATTGTGAAGTTAGCGTACTCTGGCTTATCTGGGTTCTCCATAGCATCCAAGAGCTTATCCTTACCGAATACGTTTACGTTCAAGTGGTGAGCGCCCTGATCGAAGTAACCATCCATAGCGCTTACAAGCTTCTCAGCTCTCTCAGCCTCATCATGACCAAGTGCAGATGGGTTCATTGTCTGAGTATTTGAGATACCATCCAAAGACCACTCATAAGGAATCTTAGCAACTGAGTTCAGAGATGCAAGAAGTCCTGATGTCTCAGCACCGTAGCTTGGGTTAGCACCTGGAGCAAATGGTGTCCAAGCACGTCTACCATCTGGAAGGTTACCTGTGAACTTACCATATACTACGTTAGATGTGATTGTAAGGATAGATGTTGTAGGCTCTGAATTACGGTATGTGTGTCTCTTCTTGATGTCTGTAAGGAACTCATGAAGCAGCCATACACCGATATTATCTGCTCTGTCATCATCATTACCATACTTAGGGAACTCGCCTTCGATCTCGAAGTCTTCTGCAAGTCCTGTCTCTGCGTTACGGATAACCTTAACCTTAGCATACTTGATAGCTGAAAGGGAATCAATAACGTGTGAGAATCCGGCAATACCTGTAGCAAATGTACGACGTACATCTGTATCGATCAATGCCATCTCTGCTGATTCATAGTAGTACTTGTCATGCATGTACTGAATCAGGTTCAGGATATTTACATAAAGTCCTGCTAACCAGTCAAGCATCTGCTTGTACTTAGCAAGTACTTCATCATAGTCAAGGTACTCAGAAGTAATAGGAGCGTAGTCAGGACCTACCTGCATTGGCTTACCTGTCTTCTTATCAAGGAACTTCTCATCCTTACCACCGTTGATAGCGTACAGGAGACACTTAGCAAGGTTTGCACGAGCTCCGAAGAACTGCATTTCCTTACCTGTCTGTGTAGCAGATACACAACAGCAGATTGAGTAATCATCGCCCCAGATTGGCTTCATTACATCATCGTTCTCGTACTGGATTGAGCTTGTTCTTACAGAAATCTTAGCAGCATATGTCTTGAAGTTGTTAGGCAATGCTGAAGAGTAAAGTACTGTAAGGTTTGGCTCTGGAGCAGGTCCCATATCCTCAAGAGTATGAAGGAATCTGTAGTCGTTCTTTGTAACCATTGAACGTCCGTCCATACCAATACCACCGACTTCAAGTGTAGCCCATACAGGGTCACCTGAGAACAGCTCGTTGTATGACTTAATTCTTGCGAACTTAACCATACGAAGCTTCATTGTGAAGTGATCGATAAGCTCCTGAGCCTGAGCCTCTGTAAGCTTACCAGCCTTAATATCTCTCTCGATATAGATATCAAGGAATGTAGATACACGTCCTACGGACATAGCAGCACCATTCTGTGTCTTGATAGCTGCAAGGTATCCGAAGTATAACCACTGAACAGCTTCCTTCGCATTTGAAGCTGGCTTAGAAATATCATAGCCGTATGACTGAGCCATAACCTTCATCTCCTGAAGACGTCTGATCTGCTCTGTCAACTCTTCTCTCTGACGGATAACGTCATCGTACATATTACCATCGCCGCAGTTAGCCTTATCTTCCTGCTTCCAAGCGATCAGCTGATCAATACCGTAAAGAGCGATTCTTCTGTAATCACCAACGATACGACCACGACCATAAGTATCTGGCAAACCTGTTACGATATGTGTATGACGAGCTGCCATCATCTCTGGTGTATAAGCATCAAATACTGCCTGATTGTGTGTCTTGTGATAATCTGTAAAGATCTTGTGGAAGTTCTCGTTTGGCTTGTATCCGTACATCTCGAGTGCTTCCTCAGCCATCTTGATACCACCATAAGGCATAAATGCTCTCTTTAATGGCTTGTCCGTCTGCAGTCCTACAATCTGCTCCAGGTCTTTCATCTCTTCGTTGATGTCGCTTGCACGGCAGTCGAGAGCACCTCTGAAAATGCCCGGGAAAGCGAGAACATTGTTAATCTGGTTCGGGAAGTCACTTCTGCCTGTACCTACAACGGCAGCGCCTGCTTTCTTGGCAAGGTCAGGCATAATTTCAGGAGTAGGATTAGCCATAGCAAAGAGGATTGGGTCTTTTGCCATAGAAGCAACCATTTCTTCGGATACAATATTTGGAGCAGACACACCAACAAAAATATCGGCACCCTTTAACGCATCTGCTAAAGTTCCTGTTTTCTGAGAAAGGTTTGTTACTTCCATCATTTCTTTTTGCATCCAGTTTAGATTTTCAGATTTTTTCGATAAAATACCTGAAATATCGCACATCGTTACATTTTTAAGACCATACGTTAATAAAAGCTTTGTGATAGCAACACCAGCAGAACCAGCGCCGTTTACGACAACCTGACAATTTTCTTTCTCTTTGCCAACAACCTTTAATGCATTCATAATACCTGCTAATACAACAATCGCTGTTCCATGTTGATCATCATGAAAAACAGGAATATCCAACATTTCCTTTAAACGAGTCTCGATTTCAAAACATCTTGGTGCGGAAATATCTTCTAAGTTGATACCGCCAAATGCAGGTGCAATGGCAGCAATCGTTTTGATGATTTCTTCTGTATCCTGCGTGTCTAAACAAATAGGAAATGCATTTACACCACCAAATTCCTTAAACAAAACAGCCTTTCCTTCCATAACAGGCATAGCAGCATGAGCACCAATGTTTCCAAGACCTAAAACGGCACTTCCGTCGGAAACAACAGCAACAGTATTTGACTTGATTGTATATTTATAAGCTAATTCTTTATCCTTGGCAATCTCCTTACAAGGTTCTGCAACACCAGGTGTATAAGCCAGTGCAAGGTCTTCTCTTGTCTTTACCTGACATTTAGAAGTAGTTTCAATTTTTCCATTCCATTCTTCATGTAATTGTAATGCTTTTTCGTTTGTTGTCATGATACGCATCCTTTCTTGTTTATTGCAAACGCAAGTTATTTGTAAAATAATTAAAATTTCGGTATCTGTTGTACATTTTCTACCATTCTGTTTGAAATATTCCGCCATTTGTACATTTATGCGGTATAATAGCAGAATTGTTAGAAAAACAGTCTATTTTAATCATAGCATTTCATACAAAGGAAATCAAGCAAACAATCTTCACTATTGAATTCCAGCAGGCTATCTGTTACACTTTCGAGTAGTAGTATGCAAGAAAAATAGCAGAGAAAGACAGTGCTAGAGTGGTAGCTATAGAGAATAGAAAGGGGCTGCGTAGCAATGATTAGCAACAGCAGTAATGTACAGATAAAGAATTTAGTAAAGCTTCAAAAAAACGCCCGTACCCGTCGGGAACAAAATGCATTTGTAATAGAGGGAAAGAAGCTGTTTGAAGAGGCAAAGGCATTAGGCGTGGTAAAGCGAGCTTATGTGACAAATACCTATATAGAAGGACTTACAGAAGCAGAGGAAGCATATTTTAAAGGGGTAGAATATGAAATTGTAGAGGAAAAAGTATTAAAAGAGGCAGCCGATACAAAAACACCACAGGGAGTAGTTGCAATTGTAGAGAAACCTTGCTATGACTGGAATGAACTGCTTGCAAAAGAGCAATTAAAAATAATGTTGTTGGAGGATTTGCGGGATCCGGGAAATTTGGGAACAATTATTCGGACAGCGGAAGGTGCCGGAATGGATGCAGTGATTATGAGTAAGGAGACCGTAGATTTATTTAATCCTAAAGTGGTTCGCTCTACTATGGGTTCTATTTTCAGAGTTCCTTTCTTTTACGTGGAAGATATGATGCAGACTGTCAGGGAATTGCAGGTAAAAGGTGTTTCTGTAGTGGCAACAGATTTACAGGGAAAAAATGATTATGATGGGGAGCGTTATCCAGATAAAACAGCCATTGTAATTGGAAATGAGGCAAAGGGAATCTCCAAAGAAATGCGTGAAAGCGCAGATATTTTAATTAAAATTCCAATGTGCGGGCAGTTAGAATCCCTAAATGCATCTGTGGCAGCAGGAATTATGATGTATGAACTGTTTCGCCAGAAAAAGTAAAATAATTCTTAAAAAATATAGACATTGTGTTGAGTTTCTAATCAAAGTTTAACTTGATATGATAGATAAAATCAAGTACAATTATTTTCAAGGAAACGTTTTGAGGAAGGAGGAGGCGCGTATGACTTCAGTTCTACTTATGTGGATGATTTTAATTGCAATATTTATTGTGGTAGAAATCATTACATTAGGTCTTACTACCGTTTGGTTTGTTGGTGGTGCAGTTGTAGCACTTATAGCAGGTGCAGTGGGGGCTGACATTGGCATACAGGTTGTGTTGTTTTTTGTGGTATCTGTGGCCCTATTATTTTTTGTCAGACCGAGTGCATGCAGGCGATTTAACAGCCATCGTGTAAAGACGGACATAGAAACAATCATTGGTGCTGAGGGAAAAGTATTGGAGACCATAGATAATTTCAATCAAAAGGGAGTAGTAGCATTGGCTGGAAAAGAATGGACTGCAAGAAGTGCAGACGCAAGTATAATTCCCGAAGGAGCAAAGGTTTCCGTTGTTGAAATTTCCGGAGTGAAATTGATTGTAACACAAAATGAAACTGTAAATGTGAAAAAAGAGGAGGAGTAAAAGGTATGTCACCAAGTATGTTACCAGTAATTGTATTAGTAGTTATTGTTCTGTGTGTACTAATTTCTTGTATTAGAGTAGTACCTCAGGCAGAAGCATTTGTTGTAGAGCGTTTAGGAGCTTGTCAGGATATTTGGAAGGTAGGTCTTCACCTGAAGATGCCTTTAATTGACAAGGTTGCAAAAAAAGTTCCATTGAAAGAACAGGTAGTAGATTTTCCACCACAGCCTGTAATCACAAAGGATAATGTATCCATTCGTATTGATACAGTTGTATTTTTCCAGATTACAGATGCAAAAGCATATGCATATGGTGTAGAAAATCCAATTATGGCGATTGAAAATTTAACAGCAACTACACTTCGTAATATTATCGGTGAGTTGGAGTTAGACCAGACACTTACATCCAGAGAGGATATCAACGCAAAGATGAGAGCTACTTTGGATGAAGTAACAGACCCTTGGGGTATCAAGGTAAATCGTGTAGAGCTTAAGAATATTATTCCACCTGCTGAAATTCAGGATTCTATGGAGAAGCAGATGAAGGCAGAGCGTGAACGTCGTGAGACTTTATTAAAAGCAGAAGGTGAGAAGAAGTCTAGCATCTTAGTTGCAGAAGGTAAGAAAGCATCTGCTATTTTGGAAGCAGAGGCTGAGAAGGAAGCTGCTATTCTTCGTGCAGAAGCAAAGAAGCAGACGATGATCCGCGAGGCGGAAGGTCAGGCAGAGGCAATTTTACGAGTACAGCAGGCGAATGCAGATGGTATTCGCTTCTTGAACGAAGCAGGAGCTACACCACAGGTAATTCAGTTAAAGAGTTTGGATGCTTTTGCTAAGGCGGCAGATGGTCAGGCAACAAAGATTATTATTCCATCTGAGATACAGAGTTTAGCAGGACTTGCAAAATCTGTAGTGGAAGTTGCAGAAAAATAAATTACAATTGGTTGAGATAGGAATGTCTCTTCGATGAAAATAGCAAAGGTAGAGCTGTCATCAAAACAATTTGATGACAGCTTACTGTGCTTTAAAGGAATGAGTGTATTGGAAAAGATAAGAAAGATTGTGCAGGTACCTTATATGTTACTTGCGTTTTTGTTGTTAAAAGTAGTGACGTATTATATTTTGATTGATGTGAATCCTTTTTTACATCCATTATTATTAGGGACTATTTTTATATTTTGGATTATATTTTCTCATCTAAGTGAGAGTAAATGGAAGCATAAATATGCAATTTTTATGATTATATATGTGGGACTTAGTTTTTTGATGTTTGCAGATTCGATGTATTTTAATTATTACAATCAGACGGTATCTGTCAGACAGATTTATCAAGTGTCGAATGTTGCAAAGGTGCCACAAAGTTTTATTGCTACTTTAATACCTGCCAGTATTTTTTTAATCTGGGATATTCCTTTTGCATCTTACTATTTTCGCAGAAAGGCATCGGAAGAGAAATATGCGGGAATATTTACGAATTTTCAAAAAGGTGTAATAGAAGGGATACTTGCTGCGTTTATTCTTGTTTGTGTCATAAATCCAGGAGGAACTACGTTCCTTACCAAAATTAATAGTGTTGGTTTTATGACAAATCATATAAAGGATATTGTGGATGTGGCATATCAGGCAGTACATCATGATTTCTGGGAGCCGCAGGATGTTATCAATGTGGTGGAGGATGCAAATGATACACCAGATGTAACAGACAATTCTCCAGATATTGAAAGTTTAAAAGGAATTGGAAAAGATAAAAATGTAATTGTGATACAGTTGGAGGCTTTTCAAAATTTTTTGATAAATCGCGAATATAACGGTCAGGTGTTGACACCGAATTTAAATAAATTAATCGGAGAGGAAAGTATTTATTTCGATAACTACTATTCTATTATAGGAAAGGGCAATACAGCGGATGCGGAATTTGCAACGCTAAATAGTCTCTATCCGGTTATTGATGGAGAGAGTTATCGACTTTATACCGATAATACTTACAATGGATTGCCTTGGAAGTTGAAAGAGCAGGGATATACAACTTTTGCATTTCATGGAAATGAAGCCACATTTTGGAATCGGCAGGCGGCATATCCATATCAGGGGATTGATAATTTTTACAGTATTGAGACACTGGATTCCTCTGATATAGTAGGACTTGGAATTTCTGACAAATCCATGTTTAAGCAGATGGTGGATGTGCTTTCCAAACAAAAGGGCAACTTCTTTTCCTTTGGAATTACGCTTACCAGCCATCATCCATATGAAATACCGAAGAAATTACAAAAGTTAGATATTTTACCAGAGGATGAGGGCAGCAAGTTCGCAAATTATTTACAGGCGGTCCATTATACGGATGAGGCAATCGGAGAGTTGATTGCAGAATTAAAAGAAGCTGGATTATACGACAATACAATTTTGGCTTTTTATGGAGATCACCATGGTTTGAATTGTACGATGGATAAAAATGACGAGTACGTTGGAAGATTTTTAGGAAAAGATTATGGATATGAGGAGATGTTAAAAGTACCTTGCATTATTCATATTCCAGGAAGTAAAGTGACAAAAACCATATCCACGCTGGGCTGTCAGGTAGACTTTTTACCTACGATGTCTTATCTTATGGATTTTAAATTAGAGCAGCCTTATATTATGGGACAAAATTTACTTACTGCGGAACATGGATATGCAGCATTTACGGCATATTTATTTGAAGGTTCCTTTGCCTATGATGATATTATGTTCGACATTTCCAGAGAAGGTATTTTTGAAGGAAGCAAAGCGTGGAAACGAGATACCTTAGAAGAGGTCGATATTAATGATTATGAGAAGCAGTATGAAAAAATGTTGGGACTAAAGGCAGCTTCTAGACAGGTGTTGGAGCAAGACTTGATTGCAGACTATGTGACACATGAGGTGGAGGTTCCAGATAAAGAAAATAAACATCAAAAGACAGATAAGGAAAAGCAAGCGGAAGCAAATAATGAGGACAAAGACAAGTAGGATTTAAGCCTGTGAGACTTGACAAAGCCCTTAAAAGTGATACAATGAATAAAAATACAATAAATGTGATTATTTATTCGTAAATAGAGAAAAAATTGGAATTGTTTTTTGGCAGTTATTGTTGTCTATAAAAAGATTGGAGGAACAGATATGAATTTAAAAGGACGTAGTTTTTTAACATTAAAAGATTTTACAAAGGAAGAGATTAGTTATTTACTTGATTTAGCGGCTGACTTGAAAGCAAAAAGAAGAAGGGAATTACAGGAAACAGCTTGAAAGGAAAGAATGTTGCCTTGATTTTTGAAAAACCTTCCACTAGAACAAGATGTTCTTTTACAATCGGTTGTATTGATGAAGGTGGACATCCAGAATATCTTGGAAAAGATGATATTCAGCTTGGACATAAGGAAAGTGTGGAAGACACAGCTCGTGTATTAGGAAGAATGTTTGACGGAATTGAGTTCCGTGGTTTCAAACAGGAAACAGTTGAGAAGTTGGCAAAGTATAGTGGAGTACCTGTTTGGAATGGTTTGACAGATGAGTACCATCCTACACAGATTTTAGCTGATTTTCTTACTTTGCGTGAACAGTTTGGCAAGTTAGAGGGCTTGCATTTTGTGTATGTTGGTGATGGAAGAAATAATATGGCAAACAGTCTTATGATTGGTAGTGCAAAAATGGGCTTACATTTTACTATTTTGGCACCAAAAGTTTTATGGCCAACAGATGAATTGGTTTCTTTATGCCAGGGCTATGCCAAAGAATCTGGTGCAACCATTACGATTTCAGATCAGTTAGATGCAGTAAAGGACGCAGACGCTATTTATACGGATGTATGGTGTTCTATGGGTGAAGAAGATAAGGCGGCAGAAAGAATTGCATTGTTACAGCCATATCAGGTAAATCATGAATTATTTGCACGTACAGGAAAGGATACAACGATTTTAATGCATTGTCTTCCTGCAGTAAAAGGAAAAGAAGTTACAGAAGAATTATTCGAAGAACATGCGGATGTTATTTTTGATGAAGCAGAGAATCGTATGCATACCATTAAAGCAGTTATGGTGGCAACATTAGGTGATTGTTAATGGTTTGATTACATTTTGTAGTGATTGGAAAAGTTTCGTAATTACCTAAAAAGTTAAGTAGAGAGAGGAGAATTACATGGCTGAGTATTTTTCAGAAATGGCACCAGAGGTACAGGAGTTTGCGAAGATTTGTAGGAGGAATGCAGTCATTGATACAGATTTGTACTCCAAATATGATGTAAAGCGTGGTTTGCGTGATGTGAGCGGAAAAGGCGTGCTGACCGGCCTTACAGAAGTTTCAGAGATTCGTTCCTATACAATTGTGGACCATGATATGATACCTGTCTCTTATACACATCTCCGAGCCCACGAGACATCTCAGGATCTC
>ENA-OYZG01000584-OYZG01000584.1-human-gut-metagenome-genome-assembly--contig:-NODE-584-length-10428-cov-5.884893_pt1 | contig 10428 bp, 6 predicted proteins | sample MGYA00244071_ERZ653466 | MGnify/ENA primary metagenome ERZ653466 (study PRJEB26926, sample SAMN06165150) | human gut metagenome | biome: ENVO:00009003; feature: ENVO:2100002; material: ENVO:00002003...
GAGATCCTGAGATGTCTCGTGGGCTCGGAGATGTGTATAAGAGACAGGCACCAGTGAACTGACCGGGGATCAGATCGTCGAGGAAATTGTACTGGATCGCGTATGATATTGGTTGCGCGCAGAAAGGAAACAGGCTATAATATTATGAAATATAAGGATGAAGGAGGACGGTTATGCAGACTCTTTACCATGGAAGCAGAGTGGTTGTGGAACAACCCGAGATCCGCATTCAAAAATTCCATAAGGATTTTTACTGGGGCTTTTACTGCACCTCCTATGAACAGCAGGCGCTGCGCTGGGCAACGCGCTTTGGAAAAGCTGGAGTCGTCAACGTCTATTCCTTCGATGACCAGACCGAACTCAAGATCAAGCGCTTCCTGGAAATGAGCGATGAATGGTTGGATTTTATTGCGAAATGCCGGGCTGGGATGGTGCATGAATATGATATTGTAGAAGGACCAATGGCAGATGATACAATCTGGAATTTTGTAAATGATTATTTAAATGGAAATATCGGTAAGGAAGTTTTTTGGGAATATGCAAAATTCAAACATCCATCACATCAAATTAGTTTTCACAGTATCCGGGCATTAGAATGCTTGAAATATGAAAGGAGCGAGGCGATTGATGACAGTACAGTGGAATAAAGATGACTTGTTTTTTGTATGTTCTATGATTGAGTATGTGGCAAGGAAAACACATAACAAGACAAAAGATATCGTGGGGAAATTATCAGATAAGGCATTGCTGCATCAGTTAAAGGTAGCAAGTGTGAATCATTGTTTATCTTTTGAGCAAGTGTGTGACGAATGGATCGAAGAATACGGGATATCGGAAGGGAGCTTTGACAACATCACTACCTGTAGGTACCATGTGCCGTCGGTAACAGCCATTGGACGGGTGTATCAGAGCTTGATTTTGGATGTTGTGGAATTGTATGAAAATATAGTGGAAGCAATAAAACAAGTATTTAATTCTTTCATTAGTGAAGAAATCTCAGATTTTAATTCCAATGTATATTATAGTAATCCGGATTATATAAAGTGTTCTTATGAGGCTGGGATGTTGCTGGATTAACTGTAAATATGATTTATAACACAATAATGGCCAAGTAGAAATTTTTCCCCTTTCCTCCTATTGTATAATCTGTCACAATGATATAAACTAGAAACGTATGGTATTGACAGATATTTCATTTACAGATAGAATCAAAAGAATAGGGTATTTATAAGTTTGATTATATATCCAATCAAGGTTAATCAGTTGGGATACAACTTTTAACATAATGTACTCTCGGAATTTACGAATCGAAGAATTCTGAGATAGATTTTTGATATACAATGACATTTTCGCAGTGCGTACACGGTGTGTACGACGAGAAAATGGAAGCAGTATATCGAAAATATAGCCAGAATGACTCGGTTTATGTAGATTTCGAGAGTACATCATATAGAAATGGAGGATTTTGAAGCATGTACGAAAAAGTATCGACAAAGTTGAACTTCGTAGAGAGAGAAAAAAAAGTAGAGAAATTCTGGGATGACAATGATATTTTCAAGAAGAGTATGGATTCCAGAAAAGAAGGAGAGACATACACTTTTTATGATGGACCACCAACTGCAAATGGTAAGCCTCATATTGGACATGTATTGACTCGTGTCATTAAAGATATGATTCCAAGATACCAGACTATGAAAGGCAAGATGGTTCCACGTAAAGCAGGATGGGATACCCATGGACTTCCTGTAGAGCTTGAAGTAGAAAAGATGCTTGGATTAGACGGAAAAGAGCAGATTGAAGAATACGGATTAGAGCCATTTGTGAAAAAGTGTAAGGAATCTGTTTGGAAATATAAAGGTATGTGGGAAGAATTCTCCGGTACAGTTGGTTTCTGGGCTGATATGGAAAATCCATATGTTACCTATGACAACAATTTTATTGAGTCAGAATGGTGGGCATTAAAGACCATCTGGGACAAGAAGTTATTATACAAGGGACACAAAATCGTGCCTTACTGTCCACGTTGTGGAACACCTTTGTCTTCTCATGAGGTAGCACAGGGATATAAGGATGTAAAGGAAAAGTCTGCTATTGCAAAATTTAAGATAGTGGGAACGGAAGATGAATATATTTTGGCATGGACCACAACACCTTGGACACTTCCTTCCAATGTGGCTCTTTGTGTAAACCCAGACGAGACATATGTAAAGGTAAAGGTGCAGGTAAATGGAAAGAATGATGTAGTAAAAGAGGGCGAAGAAGATACTGCCGTTGGAACGGAATACTACATCATGGCAGAGGCACTTTTGGATTCTGTAATTGATGGAGTATACGAGATTGTAGAAAAATATGTTGGTAAAGATTTAGAGCATAAACAGTATGTGCCATTATTTGATTATGCCTTTAACAATCCAGACGGTACGGTAGGAGATCCAGGTGACCGCACTATGGTAAAGAATAAGAAAGCATTTTATGTGGTATGCGATTCTTATGTTACATTGACCGATGGTACTGGAGTTGTTCATATTGCACCCGCATTTGGTGAAGACGATGCCAAAGTAGGAAGAAAATATGACCTTCCATTTGTACAGTTGGTAGATGATAAGGGACAGATGAAGCCAGAAGTGACAGATATGGCAGGTGTATTCTGTAAAGATGCAGACAAGCTGGTATTCAAATCATTAGGCGAGAAAAAGTTATTGTTTAAGGCATTAAAGTTTGAACATAGCTATCCATTCTGCTGGAGATGTGATACCCCATTGATTTACTATGCAAGAGAATCCTGGTTTATCAAAATGACAGAAGTAAAGGATGATCTGATTGCCAATAATAACACCATTAACTGGATCCCAGCCACTATTGGTAAGGGACGCTTTGGTGACTGGCTGGAAAATGTACAGGACTGGGGCGTAAGCCGTAACCGTTACTGGGGAACTCCATTAAATATCTGGGAGTGTGAGTGCGGTTGTCAGCATGCCATCGGAAGCATTGAAGAATTAAAGTCTATGTCTGATAATTGTCCGGATGATATTGAATTGCATCGTCCATATATTGATGCGGTAACCATTAAGTGTCCAGACTGTGGGAAAGAAATGCACCGTGTACCAGAAGTAATTGACTGTTGGTTCGATTCTGGTTCTATGCCATTTGCACAGCACCATTATCCATTTGAAAATAAAGATGTATTTGAGAAGCAATTCCCAGCAGACTTTATTTCAGAAGCAGTGGACCAGACAAGAGGATGGTTCTATTCTTTATTGGCAATTTCTACCTTACTGTTTAATAAGGCACCATACAAGAATGTAATAGTGCTTGGACATGTACAGGATAAAGAAGGTAAGAAGATGTCCAAGTCAAAGGGAAATGCAGTAGACCCAATGGACGCATTGAACAAATTTGGTGCAGATGCAATCCGCTGGTATTTCTACAGCAACAGTGCACCATGGATTCCAAACCGTTTCTATGATGAAGCAGTAACGGAAGGACAGAGAAAATTCATGGGTACCTTGTGGAACACCTATGCATTCTTCGTACTTTATGCGAATATTGATGAATTTGATGCGACAAAGTACGCATTGGAGTATGATAAACTTTCGGTTATGGATAAATGGTTATTGTCTAAGTTAAATACGGTTGTAAAGACAGTTGATTCGAACTTGGCAAACTATAAGATTCCAGAAGCTGCAAAAGCATTACAGGGATTTGTAGATGAGATGAGTAACTGGTATGTTCGTCGTGGTCGTGAACGTTTCTGGGCAAAGGGTATGGAACAGGATAAGATCAATGCCTATATGACGTTATACACTGCATTGGTTACCATTGCAAAGGCAGCAGCACCAATGATTCCATTTATGACAGAGGATATTTATCAGAATCTTGTGAGAAGCATCAACAAGAATGCACCAGAAAGTATTCATCTTTGCGATTATCCAGAGTGTAAAGAAGAATGGATTGACAAGCAGTTAGAACAGGATATGGAAGAAGTTTTGGATGTGGTTGTATTGGGACGTGCATGTAGAAATACAGCAAATATCAAGAACCGTCAGCCAATTGGAACCATGTATGTAAAGGCAGAACAGGAATTGTCTGATTTCTATAAGGACATTATTGAGGATGAGTTGAATGTGAAGAGTGTGACCTTTACACAGGATGTACGAAACTTTACCTCTTACAACTTTAAGCCACAGCTTAAGACTTTGGGAAGAAGATTTGGAAAGAACATCAATGCCGTAAAAGAAATTTTAGCTGGTTTAGATGGAAATAAAGCAATGGATGAGTTAAACGAAAAGGGAACTTTGACAATCCAAGTTGCTGGAGTAGACGAAGCATTGACAGAGGAAGATTTGTTGATTGAAGCAGCACAGATGGAAGGCTTCGTATCCGAATCCGATCATGGTGTAACGGTTGTATTAGACACTTCTTTAACACCAGAATTGATCGAAGAAGGATTTGTGCTTGAAATTATCAGTAAGCTTCAGACTATGCGTAAAGAGGCTGGTTTTGAAGTAATGGACCGCATTTATGCATATGCAGACGGAAATGATAAAATTGCACGAATTTTAGAAGACAATGCAGAAACAGTTAAGGAAAAAGTTTTGGCAGAAAACATTATTTTAGGTGATGTGGACGGTTATGTAAAAGAATGGAATATTAATGGTGAGACCGTTACATTAGCCGTAGAAAAAGCATGTATCTAAGGTGATGGTATCGTATGGAACAACAGGCCTATACCTATATTCTCCGCTGTGGAGATGGTAGTCTTTATACAGGCTGGACGAATAACTTAGAAAAGCGGGTAAAGACTCATAATGCAGGAAAGGGTGGCAAGTATACAGCCACCCGACTTCCTGTAGAGTTGGTATATTATGAGACATATGCAACCAAACAGGAAGCTATGAGCAGAGAATATGCCATTAAGCAATTAAGCCGAGGACAGAAATTAAAATTAATAGAAGGAAAAGCAAGATAGCTTTCCACGTAAAAAGAACCGACTATGAAACAAAACGTTTTTAAGTCGATTCTTTTTAATTTTAATAGGTACTTTTGTTGATGTAAGTTGGAGAAAGTTTTGAATATACAATTTTCTGACTGCTATAAAGTCCGTAATATCCAGATACTACATAGCTGATTGCACAGGCAAGGCAAAATAGAATAAGACCTTGATCGCCAAAAAGTTCTATGCTTAGCAATAAGGAGGCGATTGGACAGTTTACCACCCCACAAAAAACAGAAATTAGTCCGATTGCGGCACCGAAACTTGGATGTAGGCCAAGCAGACTGCCTGTTACGTTTCCAAAAGTTGCACCAATAAAGAAGGATGGAACGATTTCTCCTCCCTTAAAGCCCGCAGCCAAAGTCATAGAAGTAAAAATAATCTTAAAGAGAAAGGCAGTAGGATGGATTGTCTTTCCACCTAAAGCTTTGGCTACAATATCCATTCCTGCACCATTATAATCATGTGTTTGCATGATTACGGTGAGGAGAACAATAAGGATACCGCCGACAAAAATGCGCAGGTATTGATTCTTTAGCCTTTTCTTGTATAAGGTTGTTGTTTTGTGAATAATAAAACAAAATGCCATACTGATAACTGCACAAAGGGCAGACAATAATACTACCTGAAGCACAGATTGAATGTTTATTTCAGGAATACTTATAATCGAATAACTCTCAGGTTTCATTCCAAAAAATTTTGCAATGGAAAAAGCAATCATGGAAGAAAGCAGACAGGGAATAAAAGCCACATAATACAATACACCAACGCTGATTACTTCCATACTGAAAATAGTAGCGGTAATCGGAGTGCCAAAAAGTGCTGCAAATACTGCACTCATACCACACATGGTTACCACATGAATATCTTTTGCACTTAGCTTGAGCTTTTGCGCAATGGTAGAACCAACGCTACCACCAATCTGCAAGGCAGCACCCTCACGCCCAGCGGAACCACCAAACAGATGGGTAATGACCGTAGCAATAAAAATCAGTGGTGCCATTCTAAATTGTAAGGGTTTCTCAGTACGAATGGAGCGAATTACCCTGTTGGTACCACCGTCATTTAGCATATGACAGGTTTTATATAAAAAAACAATAAATAGACCGCCTAAGGGCATGGCATAGATTAGGACGGGATTTGCTGTTCTTGTGGCAGTAACAAAGGCAATGCAGCGGTAGAACAAAGCACCGATCAATCCACATACAATACCTGTAATGACAGAGCAAAATCCCCATTTAAACAGAGATTTCAATAGATTCCAGCCTAGGTGTGATTTTCGTATGATTCGTTGTTTCCAAGTTTCTAAGTTTACTTTCATGGTATAGTCTCCTGCTTTTCATAAGTTGGATAAATAATAAATACATTCTTTACTATCATAATTGGTAAGGGGCAATTTTTCAATCCTATTCGACAGGATTCTTTTTTGCCGTGAAAAACATATGGAAAAAAAACAAAAAAAGAGATACAATAGAAATAATGAGAGTTCGTGTTTGAACAGTGGGGGACAAAGATAAAAACTATATGGGGGTGCAAAAATGGATTATAATAACTATATGCACAAGCTGGTACGGTCTTTTAAGGATAACCGTTCTACTAAGTTTATGTTTATTAAGCATTATGAAACACTTCTGATTTCACAGCAGGAGATCTATGAAAGTGTCGTGGATGAAACCTCCTCGACATGTTTATTATTTCATGCATTTCCAATGCACACTATGCAGGCACCATATTCACCATTTTTAGAGTGGATCCGTGGGTTATATTATAGATATTTTAGTGATGAAACGCCAGAGGAATTTGTAGAACATGCGGGAGTGTATCCATTGCAGCAACCTATTTTTGCTTCCTATATTCGTGAGGGAAGGGCGGAAAGAAAAGAGGATTTGCTGATTACAGAGTTAAAATATGAGAGAAGGCGTATGTTACAGTCTTTGATTTCTTTGTATGTGTATGTATCCAATCGAAAACCTATGTTTATCTTTTTGGAAAAATTACACTTGGCGAATGCTTCCTGTATTCAGTTTTTATATGAACTTATTATTAGTGATAAAGTGCATAATATCCAGTTGTTGGCTATGTACAATGAGGTATACCGTACACCAGAATACATTGTAGAGGACTGGAAACGCTTTATTAAAGAAGTGGAACGGCAGAATTTTCAATATGAGTGGGGCAGTGTAAATACAGAGACAACCATATCCACGATAGATGTGCAGGATGTATTTATTCCTAAAACAGACTGTGTGGACCAATATTTGCATAATCTAAACAATTTGTACTTCTTTCTTGGTGTGGAAGATGCAAAATATTATATGGATATTATTACAGAAAGAATGCGACAGGGGACATTAGAAGTCAGCAAGGAACAGGCAGCAAACTATTATCAGGTTTTTATTTTGATCTTACTTATGAATCAACGGTATCCACAGGCGTTAAAAATGTGCGAAAATGTAGGACAACTGGGGGAAGAACTGGATGATGATACGCTTCGCTATAACTATTACTATTTGCTTGTCAAATGTCGCTATGGAATGGAGCAACTAGAAAATAAAGTAGACTTATATGTCAATCGGTGTCAGGAGATTGCTCGAAAACGTGGGGATGAACTTGCAGAATACAAGGCAGAAACCTTAAGAATGTTATCCAAATATGATTATTGGAGAGATGTATTCAATCGTTCCAATGACTATCAGATTACAGAGCAATTCTATGAGCAGACAGAGCGATTTGGCTTTCGGAATATGTTGGCACATATTTGTGTATTTTGTTTTGAAGAAGATGAAGAAAGTCTGCGGTCGGTAGAAGAAGGAAATGGCACACAAAAATATTTTGAAAAAGGAATTGCCATTGCACAGGAACTGGATAATCAGGAGTTTTTGTTGGATGCTTATGCACAGAGCATTGTTTTATTTGGCGAGTATGGTTGCCATAATACGGTGGATCGCTTATACCAGAAAAAGCTAGAGGTAGTAGAGGCTGGTGGACAACTGATACAAAAGGTTCATACATACAATGGCATTGGGTACAATGCAGCTATATCCGAACGATACCAAAAGGCAGAGGAGTATTTTAACAAAAGTTTATTTTATGCATTGAAATTAAAAGATGAAGAAGAAGTAGCCATTACGCTTTATAATTGTGCGGTCAATAAAATGCTTGTCAGAGAATTTGAGGCGGCAATTGATGACTTAAATCTTCTTTTACAAGTAATGGATTTGTTACATATGCATTCCATTAAGATTTGTGATACTTCCCGAATATATGGTATGTTAGGAATTTGTTCCCTTTATAATGAAGAGGAGTATCGTTGCTATTTGTGCTTGAATCGAATTGATGCCTATGTGCGGCATTTAAAATATATTGAAGATGAGGATCGGTATAGATATTGGCATGATACTTTATTTTTTCAACATATGATAAAAGGAATGTTAAATGTCAGAGAAGGAAAATATGAGTTGGCAGAAGAAGAGTTCAGCCAGGCAAATATGCATCAGGCAGCGGAAAAGAGCAGCCAATATCTCAATTATCTTTTATATGTAGTGGAGATGGCAAAATTTTACAAAATGCGTGGCATGCTTACGCAGTGGAGTGAAATTTTAGAGAAAGGAATCGAATTTTGCAGAAAAAATGGGTATCATCTCCATGGAAACTTTTTGATGAAAATGCAACAAAATCGCACAGAACGGTTATGTAAAACACCGATTGCAAGGCATGAGTTGAGTAATGCACAGGTTTTGGAGCAGGTGGAGAATTTAGCCTTGCAGCATAACATGGAAACAAATCAGAGAGATCTTGATTTTATTGTTATATGGCAGGAATTGTTAAATCAGGATAATGAGCCAGAGGAAATGACCAGTCAGGCAATTACACTGATGAAAAATTACTTTAATCTGGATGGTGTACTCATTGTAAATAATCAAAAAAATGGAGCACAGCTTACTTATTTTGATGGACCAGAATCCAATGGAAAAAACACAGTGATTACGGATCGGATTCGGAACTTTACACAGCTTGAATTGGAAAAATTAGTGGACTACTTTCAGATGCATAAGCGTCCGATTTTAGTAAATCGTATAGACAAGGGATTTTTGGAATATCAGGATTTGCTTAAAATATTTGACATTAACCATATTATTACGATATTTGCATTCCCTCTTTTGGATAGTGAAGGCGGAGTGATAAGTGTGCTGATTGGTTATGTAGAGATGCACAACAATTATATTGGAAATCGTTATCTCCTTATGGAACACGACTTTACTATTTTAAAGTTTTTCTGTAATCAATTTTATATCGCATTAAAAAGATTGGAATATCTGGGATTGATTAATCGCATGAACAGTCAGCTTAGTGATATGGCAGTTACAGACTTGTTGACAGGACTTTACAATCGACAGGGATTTGAAAAGAGAATTAGAGAAGATAATCAGATGCCAAAAGAGAAAAATGTTATATTGTACATTGATTTGGATAATTTCAAATATTACAATGATACATTTGGACATGAAATTGGGGACTATGTATTAGTACGTTTTGCACAGCTTTTGGAGCGTGTAGTAGATGACTGTGGTTATGCAGTTCGGTATGGTGGAGATGAATTTGTACTTGTAATCAATGGACACGATATTGAATTTGGAAAAAAGGTTGCAAAAAATATATTCTTTATGATGAAGGATGGATTAAACAGTGCGATTGAGCGAAGGATTGGTGGCGAAGTGATTATACCAAAAGATAAATTGCTTTCCTGCTCAATAGGTATTGCCAGTTGCGAGGGTTCAGACACTGAACAGGTACAGGAAGCATTGAACAAAGCAGATAAGGGACTTTATTATGTGAAAAAGACTACAAAGGGCAGTTTTGTTGTGTGGGATGAATTAAAAAATGTATAGAAAATAGTAGTAGTTTGGCAGAAAAATTTATAAAACGGATTTCGTAGGACTGCGGTTTTAGGTGCTTGCGCTTGGCATTTTATAAGATAAAAATGGAAAGAACTTCCATGATATTTTTATGATTTATGCACATAATAAGATTACGATAAGCGAAACGAACATCTGAAACGGAGAAATCTTCGATGAGGATGAACGTTCCTTATCGAAGATACTATTAACCGCAAGGTGCAAAAACAAATATCCGGTATACAAATGCGCATAGGATATAAGCTGTAAGAATTGAACCAAAATGGAAAAATGAAAGTTTGAACGGATTGGGAATAAGAAAACAGCAATGCACCGAAATACGGAGGTGTGAATTATGGCAAGTAACAGTTCAGGAAGAATGGAAGTTCCAGAAGCAAGAGAAGCAATGGACCGTTTTAAAATGGAGGTTGCTGATGAGTTAGGAGTACCTTTAAAGAACGGTTATAACGGAAACTTGACAAGTGCTCAGAATCTGTCTCTTATACACATCTCCGAGCCCACGAGACATCTCAGGATCTC
>ENA-OYZG01000587-OYZG01000587.1-human-gut-metagenome-genome-assembly--contig:-NODE-587-length-10418-cov-5.121490_pt1 | contig 10418 bp, 6 predicted proteins | sample MGYA00244071_ERZ653466 | MGnify/ENA primary metagenome ERZ653466 (study PRJEB26926, sample SAMN06165150) | human gut metagenome | biome: ENVO:00009003; feature: ENVO:2100002; material: ENVO:00002003...
TTTTGGAAAAGGCGAACGCGGTTGTACTCTTCGTACTACAAGCGAGCATTTTTCATAAAAGCGTTGAAAATATCGGCGTTTTGGCAATGTTCGTATTATTATCTGTTGGCATATCAGGCATAAGTTTTTCGGACACGAAAAAAGACCGTACGACAGCGGTCTTTATTATATTAACATTCGGTTGATTTATGAAAAATTGTACTGGGCGTTGTAGATTTCGGCATAGAAGCCGTTCTTTTTAAGCAGTTCTTCGTGAGTGCCCGATTCCACGACGTCGCCGTTTTTGATGACAAGAATCACGTCGGCGTTGACGATTGTCGAAAGCCTGTGGGCGATGACGAAACTGGTTTTCGTACGCATGAGTTTGTCCATTGCGCCCTGTATCAGAAGTTCCGTGCGGGTATCGACCGAGCTTGTCGCTTCGTCCAGAATCAGCAAAGGTCTGTCCGACAAAAACGCCCTTGCGATCGTCAGCAACTGCTTTTGTCCGCCCGAAAGGTTTGTGAGCGATTCGTTGACGACGGTGTCGTAGCCTTCGGGCAGCATCCTTATAAAGCCGTCGGCGTGCGCGGATTTGGCGGCGGCGATAACTTCTTCGCGCGAAACGTTGTCTTTGCCATAAGCGATATTGTCGTAAATCGTGCCGCCGAAAAGCCAGGTATCCTGCAACACCATCGAGAAACAGCCCCTTACGCTTTCGCGCGAGACTTTGCCCGTGTCCGTGCCGTCGATTATTATTTCGCCGGAGTTCGGATCGTAAAATCGCATAAGAAGATTGACGATTGTGGTTTTGCCCGCGCCCGTAGGCCCGACGATCGCCACCTTTTGCCCTTTTTCGACGTGGATATTCATGTCTTTGATAAGCGGGTTTTCGGGATTATAAGAAAACGCGACGTGGTTGAAGTCGACGACGCCCTGAACATTTTCGGGCATCTCGCCGTCCCTTACGTCCATTTCGGGCTCATCAAGCACCTCGTATACCCTTTTCGACGCCGATGCAACCCTTTGAATACTGCTTATCGCGCCGGCGATTCTTTCAAGCGGGGACGAAAACATTTTTGCGTAAATGACGACGGCGATAATGTCCGCGACACTGACTACGTCGCCGCCGATTTTCATACCTTCGATTGCGAAATACGCGCCGATTAAACATATCGCGACGTAGGCGATATTGTTCGTGAGCGACACGACGGGCGTGATTATCGACGACAGGAACGTCGCCCTTTCTTCCGCCTTGCACATTTCGTCGTTGACGCGCGCGTGCTTTTCTTCCTGGCGGTTTTCCACGTTGTAGCTTTTTATCGTCTGATACCCTGAATACGTTTCCTCGACAACCTGATAAATCTCGCCGGACGATTTGAACATCTTATCGAAATAAGGTTCGCTCTTCTTTGCGATGACGTACGACACGACAACCGAAGCAGGCACAAACGCGATAACAATCAGCGCAAACACCCAGTTTATCGTGAAAATCATAACGATAATCGTCAGAAGTTGCAAAATTCCCATTAAAAGCGTTTCGACAATACTATGTATACTGTTGCCCATTTGCGACACGTCGCCCGTCATTCTGTCAAGAAGTTGCCCCGCTTCCGTCCTGTCGACGTAAGACACGGGCAGGTACTTGATTTTCGTGGACATATCCATGCGAAGTCCCGCCGTAAAGTGCATGCTGACTATCTTGTTCGACGACAGCATTTCGACGTAACTCAGCACCGAATACGCCGTATATATGATGATAAGAAGTATGAGTGTGTTTTTGATTTGTCCGACAAGATCGCCCGTCCCGTTATATGCGTTCAGGACGTCCAGAGTGTCCGACAAGAACTTGGGCGCGGCGATGTTTGCCGCCATCGTAAGCGCGCTTAATACGCACACCAACACCATGCCCCATTTGATTCTGCCGATTTCTCGGACAAGGCGCAGAATTATGCTTTTCGTTTCGTTTTTCGTCATTTTGTCGCCGCTTCGAAACCGTTTCATACTGCGCCTCCTTCGACCTTTTTTCCCGTCTGCGACTCGTAAATTTCACGATATTGTCTGCACGACGAAAGCAGGTCTTTGTGCGTTCCGCGCCCGACGATGCGCCCTTCGTCCAGGACGAATATTTTGTCCGCCGACGCCGCCGTTGACGCGCGTTGCGTCATTACAATTTTCGTTTTTCCCGAAAGGGTTTTATCGAGGTTTTCCTTGACGTGCGCTTCGGTCAGGAAGTCAAGTGCCGAGAAACTGTCGTCGAAAAGATAAATCGAACCATTTTTAAGCATTGCGCGCGCAATCGACAGACGTTGTTTTTGTCCGCCCGACAGATTACTGCCGCCGCTTAGTATTTCGTAGTCGAGCCCCGTTTCGAGGTTTTCGACAAATCCTTTCAGTTCCGCGACTTTCAGCGCGTCGTACACCTGCTCGTCGGAAGCGTCAGCTGCCGACATTCTGACGTTGCTGCCGATCGTGCCCGAGAATATCGTGGCGTTTTGAAGCACGCACGTCACGTTGTTTCTGACGCGTTTTCCGCTGATTTCCGATACGGATTTTCCGTCGTAGGATATTTCGCCCGAAGTCGGGTTGAAAAACTTCATAATAAGTTTGACGATGCTGCTTTTTCCGCTGCCCGTACCGCCGATGAACGCAACCTTTTCGCCGGGCGCGATATCGAAAGACACGTCGCTCAACGCGTTCTCCGACGCCCCTTCGTATCTGAAATCGACGTGCGAAAATTTAAGTGCGCCCGAAAAAGCGGGCAGGTTTTCGTCGTCGGGTTCTTTTTGAACTTCCGTTTCCAGAATCTCGTTGATACGTCTGCTGTTTACGGCGACTTTCGGCAAAAACGCAAGCATCATCGCAAACATCATAATGCCGTTCATGACAAGCGCGACGTACTGCACGATCGCGATAATATCCGCCCCCGTAACCGCCGACTTTCCGCCCTGCATAAGCTTTGCGCCGACGTACAGGATAAGAATCGTGACAAGGTTAAGCCCCAGCATGATAACCGGCGTAAGAAGCCCCATATTGACGTTGGCTTTTATGATGTTTTTCGCCATGACGAGCGTGGCTTCGTTGGCGCGGTCGCACTCGCGGTCTTCCCTGTTGAACGCGCGGATAACGCGGATACCCGTCAACCTTTCGCGGATAATGCTGTTCTGTTTGTCGATGTATTCGTCGCTCTTTTCCCAAAGCGGCATAATGCGACGCACGACGAAATACAGCACCGTCACGACGACCGGCACGAACGTGAACATGATAAGCGCAAGCCACGGATCGGCAAGAAACGCCAGCGCGCTTCCGCCAAGCACCAGAATGGGAATACTGATGACTCCCTGCATAAGCATACTCGCGCACTCTTCCAGAAGCCAGATATCGTTTGTGCTTCTCGTGATGAGCGCGCCCGTGCCCCAGTGATTGAGTTGGTCGGGATTGAGCGTGTTTACCTTTTTGAAAATTACTTCGCGCAAGGTCTTTGAATATCTGCTGACAACGCCCGCCGAGATTTTGTAGGACAAAATGCCCACGACAAGCCCCATTATCGACACGCCGAGCATTATCCCGGAACACGCAAGCGTAACCGTCATATTCTGCCCGCCGATACCGTATTCCACGATATAACTCATAAGATACGGCAGCGCAAGACTTGCCGCCGAGGTTATCAGCGTCAGAAATACGACAAGCACTATTCTGCCCGCGTCGGGCTTTAACAGACGAAGCAACTTAAACATACTTTGAGATTATACCATATTGCACGCGGCGTTTGCGAGCGTAAAGATAACAAAACAATATATTTAATTATAATTAGGATTTCCCGCAACAAAAAACCGCCTTTTCGGGCGGAATCTTGTCAAAAAGTATTCTTGTTTGTTTTTATGCGAATATGACGAATTGTGCAAGCATCAATATTCCGATTGTCATTCCGAACACCGTGAGAAGTATCGGACCCGCCCACCTGAACCATTTCGGATAAGTTACCGTCGTGAGTCCGAGCGTCAGTAAAAGCGTCGCGTTGGTAGGCATGAATACGTTGACGATACCGTCGCCGAAAGTGAACGCCAGCACCGCAACCTGCGGGTTGATGCCAAGTTGCGAACATATCGCGCCGATCATCGGCATAAGCAGAAACGCCTTTGCGCTCCCCGACGTAATGAACAGCTCGAAAATCAGAACGACAAGGTATATTATCAGAATAAGCACCGCGGGGCTTTGCCCTTTTGCCGCGTTTATCGTGTGATACAATATGGTATCCATGACGTGTCCCGCCTCGATAATATAGCGTACGCTGCTGGCAATAAGCACCATTCCCGTTACGGGCAGCAGCGTCAGCGCACCTTTCAGCATTTCTTTTGCAAGGGCTTTGCCTTTAAGTCCGCTGTAAACGCACGCCACCACGCCGCCGATTATGTAAATCACGACGGTGATATACAATATATAATCCGCAAGTTTGAAACTGCCGAGCGCGGGTATATACGCCCCCTGTAAAAATATCGAAAGCACCGCAAAAAACACGATTGCAATCATACAGCCCGCAAAGAATTTGAGAGCCTTTGATTTTCCCGCGTCGTATACGAACGGACGATTTTCAAAATCGAAATTTTCTTTCCTTTTCAGATCTTCCTTATATACGGGCGAACGCTGCGGCTTTTTGTCAAGCATTTTCGCATACGGGAACATAAACGCCATAAGTATGACGTAACACAGCACAAACGTCAGAATCCTTATACCGATTCCGCTGAACATGGGCACGCCGACAATCGACTGAGCGATACCGACGTTGAACGGGTTTACCACGCCCGCCATAAAACCGAGCCCCGCCGCAAGCACCGAAAACCCAAGCCCTATCAGCGCGTCCCAACCTAGACCATAGCTTAAAATCACCGCAACCGGCACGATGGGTATCACTTCCTCGCTCATGCCCGACGTCGTGCCGAGAAACATAAACGCCAGCGGCAACAAAAACAACAAAAGATATCGCTTATGGCCGTAATTATGACGTATGGATTCCACCATGTAAACAAGCACGTCGGTTTTGTCCAACGCGTTGAATACCGCGCCGATTACGACAAGCATGAACAATATCGCGACAAGCGTCAGCGTGCCGCTGCCGCCAAGCACCAGAAACGGCGAAAGCAGTACTTTCCACCAGGGAAGCCGCCCAAGCGACGGGTCTTCGTGATAATCGCCGCTGATATAAACGTTGCCGTCTGCGTCCGTGCTTCTTTCGTACTGTCCGAGCGGCAACGTGTAGGCAAGCACGATCGACGCAATAATAAGCAGCACGACAACCACGACGGATATAATCACCGACGCTTTGCTTATCGCAAGGATTTTCGGCTTCTTTTGCTGAATCGCAATCGCGTCTTTGCCGTCGAGTATCGCAAACTCGTCCCCGACAGGGGTGTTTTCTTCAATTGTTTCCGCAACCTTTTCGGCAGTTTCCTCGGCGGAATTCACGCCTGTCGAATCTTCCGAAAACGTTTTGTTTTTCTTTTTTCCTTTCATAATTTTATCCGAAAAAATTTAATGAGTTTACTATATCACTATATTCATAAAAACGCAAGAAATATTGCATAAATAATCGTTTTTCATTGCAAATTAATTCTTTTCTCGCATATTTATGCAATTATTCACGTTCTACAACAAAAAACCGCCCTAAAAAACACGACTTCTCCCCCCATCCTGCCTTGCAAAGCAACGGAACTGATTTTGCCGTGCAAAATCCCCGCATTGACGACATAGAAAAACAAGTTGAACAGGAAGTTCAACTTGTTTCTCGTTTGTCTTTAACATACGAAAAAGCTACACCAAAGATATTGCCATTATGCTATGTTTTTATAAAAAGCGCAAGAAAAACCAGGAGTATTACCCGGGCTTATTCTCATATTATATCTGTACAAAATATCCCGCAGAATAAATAATTTAATTTTATTACCTTTCGTTTGCCAATTCGTTTTCCTCCTTCCTCGTTTTTATAGAAAAGAGCCGGCTCTTATTTGTTAAAACGCCAGTGCGTTTATCTGCTTGCCATCGTTTTCAAACGAAACGAATGCGAAACTGCCCGAGCCGCCCGTTGCTTTCAGCGCATAGACAAAACCGGGATTTTGCTCCGTACCGATGAGGGCGTTTGCTGCGGTTGTTCCGATTTTAGCGTTTAGTTCTTCCGCACTGCCGATTTTTAAGACAACGTCCAGCGTATGGAAGAAATCCGAGGTATCGTCACCCGAAAGGTTGTTGAGCGTAAGATACTTAGGAACGACAGTGTAGGAAATCCCTTCTCCTTTTTCAATGCGAACGACGGAAGTCACATACAACGCATCCGGGACGATACCTTTAAGCAGATTGAAAGGAAAACCTTCCATATCGTTTTTGAACGGAGTAAGATCCAGTTTCACCGTCACGTTCAGGTCGGCGTTGCCCGTTTCTGCGTCGATTTCGGTAAAGGCAATTTGCAAAACGCATACGGAAATTTCTTTATCCGCTATCGTCAGTTCTCCGCCCGTCTGCTGATGAAATACGATTTCGGCAAGAGCACCCGCCTGCCGTTCGGAGAGGAAAACGGGCTTTGCCGTAGCGCCCGACAATGCAAGCGCCGTAAAATCGACGGTGTACCCCTCGTAGCCTTTGCCTTCCTCGTAAAGCACGACGTCGCCCAACTGACTGTCCGTCTGCGATTTCAGATCGGCAAGATCTTCGCTTCGATACGCCGCAGGGAAAGATTCCTGCTCGTTTACAGGTTGACTTAATGTTTTCAACTGTCCTACGGTGCGGAACAAGTCTACGCCTAAATTCACCCGCGCGACGATATACACGCTGATCAGCGCCACGGCTAAAATTCCGATAATTACGATAAGACTGATAATCAGTTTCTTGATTGCGCTCATTTTTTCTCCCGTTTTACTTCTTTTTGAAGATGGCAATGAGGTCGGCGAACTTCTTTTTCTTGATTACGAACCAGAACACCGAAAAACCTCCGACACCCGCTACTGCAACAGAGCCAACCGCGATACCCGCAATCGCGCCGCCCGAAAGTCCCGTCTTTTCGGGTTGCTCGCCGCCGGGTTGTTCGTCGCCAAGAGCCTCTACGGGCGCGTTTTCCTTGAATCCGCAGACGGAGCATTCGCGCTCCTTTTCGCCGGCAACTCCCACCTCGGGTTTAACGGTGATCGTCCAATCCCCGAACGCGTGCGCCCCTTCATCGAGTTTTTGACTGCAACCCGTGCAGTTGTGCCAATGTTTGGTTGCGTCAAAGTGCCATTCTGCATCCGGGGCGTGCGTGTCGTGTCCGAGAGCGGGTGTGATGATATATCCGCAGACGGTGCATTTGACGGCTTCGGTTTCGGTGGCTTCGGAGCGGTCGGGCGTGTGGGGAGCGACGTCAACTTTCGTGCCGCAAGAGCAGTCGTGCCAGTGTCTCGTGCTATCCGATTGCCATGCTTCTCCGTTTGCAGAATGTAACTCGTAGTTTGATTGTATCGTCACGTTTGTCGTGGACACGGTAAAGTCGGTTGAAGTTGCGGCGTTGTTTGCAAAGTCGCCTTCGCCCGTTTTTGCCCAGCCTGTGAAGTGATAACCTGCGGGTGCGTCGATTGCCGTAAGGCTGACGGTCTCCCCTGCCTTTTTGTAAAGGTCTTCGGTATTTGTGCCTTGCTTGATCGTCACTTTGGAATAGATCTCCAACGTCTTGGTTGCAACCTTTTCGGGATCTCCGTTGGCAACTGCTTTTATGGTGAGAGTGGAAGCGGCTTCGTTCGCCGCGACGGTGAGAACGCCGTCGCTTGAAATGCTCGTGCCTGCCGAGCCGCCTATGACGCTCCATGTGACCGTGTTGTCAAACGCGCCGGTGCCCGAAACGGTTGCTTTGAACGTGTAGGTGCTGTCTCTGACAACTGTGGTTTCGCCTGATGCAAAATCCACCTGAACGTCCGTCACGGCGACGGGAATGGTGGTGTCCTGCGCAACGAGAACAATTCTGCGCAAGGGCGAACCGCCGAGAGTGGTTGCCGCCGACAATCCGGTTGCATTTCCGTTAACCGTAAACGTGGACCAATACTTGCTATCCATCTCATTGTAAACGTAAGAACCGACTGCTTCAAACTCGATTTCAATCGCATACTCGTGCCCCGCGATAAACTTGCTGTCTTTGGGATATTGTCCGCTGGCGGTGTTCAAAGCGTTCTCCGTCAAATCGAACACACGCCAGAGCGCAACCGTGTATTTTTCTTCGTCTTGCGACGTGAAAACAAGGTCGTTTGCCGTCATTTTGTCCGTGATCGCGGCGGGAGTCATGGTTGCCTGACTCACTCTGATGTACTTGCCTGCGGGGATAACCGTGCCTTCTTCTGCCAAGGCACCGCACACCGAGCAGTATTTGTCGCCGGTGTATCCGTTCGTGTCAAAAGTGGCTGCGGTGGCATTTTTCAACTCACCCTTGGTGTCGTGCGCGGCTTCGTTGCCGTGGACGGCACAGCCCGTATCTTTGCAGGGATTCCAGTGCGTATGCTCATCGTATTCCCAAGTCGAAGTGTCAAAGTCATGCTCTGTAACGACAAACCTGACGGTTGCGGTTGCTTCCACGCTCGATCCGCCGTACTTGGAATATTCAGGTGTTCCGCTGAACTTTATCGTGGCGGTGTAAGTGCCCACCGGCAAACCGCTGTTGGGCTTTACGCTCCAACTCGAAGTATTTTCAGAGCCAGCTCCGATGGAACCGGGGTTAGAATAAAAACCTAACGTGAAAGAACTTGCGTTTTCACCTTCAAGAGTAATGGAATTAAGGTTGCAGTTGATTTTTCCCGTTCCCGTGTTGACAACGCGTAGGGGAACTTGCGTGACCGGAGAATATCCCACTCTCACCGTGCCGAAATCCACGGGATCCACGGTTGCGCTGTACGTGGGTGCGGCAACCGCGCCGATATTTACGGTGACGTCCTTTGAATATCCGCCTTTGTCCTTCACCCTGACGGTGATTTCCGTGGCTTCGCTTACGCCTCTGAGATTCGGATTGACGTATATCTTATTAAAATCGGATTCGGTTGAAATAATACCGACGCCTTTTGTATTCCCGTCTGCCGCGCTCACGACGGAGAAGGTATATTCTCCGCTTCCACCGCTTGCAGAAAGCGCAATCGAAGAATAGGCAACGTCACCGCCGTAAACGGAGGCGGGAACGTCGTACTCCGCCTTGTCTTCAAACGTAAGGGGCGTTACGATTTTGTTGTAAGAGTAATTTTTGAAACTTACGCCATTGGCGCACTTATCCCAAACGTGGACGAGGCAGTCGTCGTTTTCAAAATACTGTTCGCTTGTCAACACCTTTGTCCAGGAAGAAATCATTTCAGCGCCGTCCGCAAACGTTCCTTCAACGGTAACGCCGTTTTTGCTTTCAAGCGTGCCGTTCGGCGCGGCGGGTGTATCATTGCACGCAACAAGCTCGATCGAGATGAGCAAACAAAGAAATATTGCAAATATCCATCGAGTGCGAATTTTTATATTTCTATCCTCCCGCAAAAATGTATACGCAAACGCCTATTCGGGCGTTTGCGTAAAGTTTTGTTGTTTATATTATTTCTTTTAGCATTTAAAACGCTTTTTACGCCGTCGGCGAAGTTACCGTTACATAAGGATTTGCGCTGATCGCATGGAATCTGATGTAATACGTTCCTTCTTCGGTCGGTTTCATATCTGCAACCACGTTTCCCTTTTCGTCATACATTACGGGCGCATTTGTCCCGCTTGTTTCGATTGCGCCGGCAACTTTCGGAACGATGCTGTATCCGTTTTCGCCGGTTACAGCTTGTAAATCAACCTTGATCCAATAATCCGAATTTGAGAACGTACCGCATAGTTCTTCTGTATCAACGCTTACTTCTCTGTCGTAAACGGTAAGATAAACGTTCGGGTTGTACCTGTCCGCTCCATCGTGTCTGAAAATATAGTTGCCTATGCTTTCTCCGCCAAAGGTTATCGTATAATTGGTTGAAGATATATAGGTTTCGACTGATTTATACTCGGTGCAACCCATTTTGACGGAATCACCGTTTTTGGTAATCGTTGCGGTGATCGTGTCGCCTTCAAAAATATCTCCGCTTACAACCACGTTTTCAAACGTAATGTTGCCGCCATTGTTGACGTATCGGGCACTGACGTAAATATTTTTCGTTGAAGTGCCGATGGTTGCATCGACGAAAGTGCAGTGTGTTATCGATGCATATTTGGTTTCGTCTTGCGGAACAATATAATTGTCTGCGTCATCGCCGCTTATTGCATAAGTAACGTGGCAAGAAGCATTATAACCTACGTTTTTATTGGCGAATGTTACCGTCGGGGTGATTACTAAATCATCGCCTTCGATAGCGTTTGAAGTCAATGATTTCACTGATCCTGTCTCTTATACACATCTGACGCTGCCGACGACTAGTCGAGTGTAGATC
>ENA-OYZG01000588-OYZG01000588.1-human-gut-metagenome-genome-assembly--contig:-NODE-588-length-10398-cov-4.798124_pt1 | contig 10398 bp, 8 predicted proteins | sample MGYA00244071_ERZ653466 | MGnify/ENA primary metagenome ERZ653466 (study PRJEB26926, sample SAMN06165150) | human gut metagenome | biome: ENVO:00009003; feature: ENVO:2100002; material: ENVO:00002003...
GTGTATACCGGAAATCTGACCGTCTCTATCTTCGGCCAGTCCCACGCGCCTGCCATCGGCGTCACGGTCGACGGGCTGCCTGCCGGGCTGCCGGTCGATCCGGATGAATTGCAGCGGTTTTTGAGCCGCCGTGCGCCCGGGCAGAACGCGTGGTCGACGCCGCGCAGAGAGGCCGACGCGCCGGAATTTTTATGCGGGCTGAAAAACGGAAAAACCTGCGGCGCGCCGCTCACGGCCATCATCCACAACACCAACACACGCTCCGGCGATTATGAAAATTTGAAGGATATCCCCCGCCCCGGCCACGCAGACTACACCGCGCAGGTCAAATTCGGCGGCGCGCAGGACGTAAGCGGCGGCGGGCACTTTTCCGGACGGCTGACCGCGCCGCTGTGCATTGCGGGCGGCGTCTGTATGCAGCTGCTGGAACGCGAAGGCATTTCCATCCGCGCACGCATTTTGTCCATCGGGCACGCCACGGACAGCGCGCCGTTTGACGCACCAGTCGCGGAAAAGCCGTTCCCGGCTGTTTCCGACGATGCGGCAGCGGCCATGCAGGCGGAGATCGCGCAGGCAAAGGCGGACGGGGATTCCGTCGGCGGCGTGGTCGAATGCGTGGTAGAGGGCTTGCCCGCGGGCATTGGCGAGCCGATGTTCGGCGGGCTGGAAAACCTGATCGCGCGCGCCGTGTTCGCCATTCCGGCAATCAAGGGCGTGGAGTTCGGCGCAGGCTTTGCCGCCGCACGGCTGCGGGGCAGCGAACATAACGACGCGTTCCGCGTACAGGATGGGCGTATTGTGACGGAAACGAACCGCTGCGGCGGCATTCTGGGCGGCATTTCGACCGGGATGCCGGTCGTGTTCCGCGCCGCGTTCAAGCCGACGCCGTCCATTTCCCGCCAGCAGAACTCCGTCAGTCTTTCGCGGATGGAAAACACAACGCTTGTGATCCACGGGCGGCACGACCCGTGCATCGTGCCGCGGGCCGTCCCGTGCGTGGAGGCTGCGGCAGCGATCGCCGTACTGGACGCGTGGATGGGAAGAAAGAAGGAGCTTGGATATGCATTCTGAAACACTGCGCTGCGGACTGCTGGGCCGGACGCTCGGCCACAGCTATTCCCCCGCCATCCACGCACAGCTTGCGGGCTATTCCTATCTTTTATATGAAAAGGAGCCGGAGGAGCTGGAGGGCTTTCTGCGCTCCGGGGAATTTGACGGTCTGAATGTGACGATCCCTTATAAAAAAACGGTCATCCCCTACTGCGCGGAGCTGTCTGACACGGCCCGCGCCATCGGTGCGGTCAACACCATCGTCCGCAGGCCGGACGGAACGCTCTGGGGCTGCAACACGGACGCTTACGGCTTTTCCATGCTGGTACAGTCCAGCGGCGCGGAGGTGCGCGGCAAAAAGGCGCTCGTCTTCGGCAGCGGCGGCGCGTCGGCGACGGCGCAGTATGTCCTGCGGCAGATGGGCGCGCGGGAGGTCGTCGTCATCTCGCGGCACGGGGAGGACAATTACGAGAATCTCGGCCGGCACACGGACGCGCAGATCGCCGTCAACACGACGCCGGTCGGCATGTACCCGAACACCGGCGTATCGCCGGTCGATTTAAGCCGGTTCCCGAAGCTGGAAGTCGCGCTGGACGTGATTTACAATCCCGCGCGCACGGAATTTCTGCTGCAGGCTGAACGGCTTGGCCTCAAGCGGGCAAACGGGCTTCTGATGCTTACCGCGCAGGCAAAGAAAAGCTGCGAGGCGTTCCTCGGCGCACCGATCGCAGACGAACGCATTGCCGCGATCACAAAATCGCTGGCCGCGCAGATGCAGAACGTGGTTCTCATCGGTATGCCGGGCAGCGGCAAGACGACGATCGGCACGCGGCTGGCCGCGCAGCTGGGCCGCACGTTCCTGGACGCGGACACCGTACTCGAGCAGAAGGCCGGGATGAATATCCCGGAGATTTTTCGGCTTGAGGGTGAGGATGGCTTCCGGCAGCGGGAGACGGCGGTGCTGGCGGAGCTGGGCAAGCGCTCCGGGCTGGTCATCGCTACGGGCGGCGGCTGCGTGACAAGGCCGGAAAATTACCCGCTGCTGCACCAGAACGGAACAATCTTCTGCCTGACGCGCGATTTGAGCCGCCTTCCCATCAGCGGGCGGCCCGTCTCGCAGGCGCTCGGCGCGGAGGAGCTTTACCGGCGCAGAAAGCCGCTGTATGAAAAATTTGCGGACGCTATGATCGACAACGACCGCACAGTAGAGGATGCTGTGCGGCAGATTTTGGAGGTGCTTGGATGAAGCTGCTGATATTGAACGGGCCGAATCTCAACCTGCTCGGCCTGCGGGAGCCGGATATTTACGGGCGGCAGAATTACGCCGCGCTGGTGCGCTTCTGCGAGGATACGTGCCGCGAAGCGGATATCTCCTGCAAGGTCTTCCAGTCCAACCACGAGGGCGCGCTGGTCGATGAGATTCAGGCGGCCTACGGCGTGTTTGACGGCATTGTCATCAACCCGGCGGCCTATACGCACACGAGCGTTGCGATTCTGGACGCGCTGAAGGCTGTCGCACTTCCGGCGGTCGAGGTGCATCTGTCCGACGTGACGAAGCGCGAGAAGTTCCGGCAGATCTCCTATGCCCGCCTGGCCTGCGTGAAGACCTACATGGGCCTCGGCTTCGAGGGCTACCGGCAGGCCATTCTGTTTTTGAAAGAATATCTGAATAAAAATTCAGATTAGATCATTTATCATGCATCAGGCAGCCCGTGTGGGCTGCCTGATTTTTCGCCTTAATATGCAGGAAACCAGTTTGCTGTCTTTCATCAAAATGAATCAAATCTTTCTTGATTGTTCATATATTTCAGGTTTATACTAATTTTTGAAGGATTTCCGTTGAAAATACGAATTTCTTGAAAAAAAATTTTTCTTGAAATGACAAATTGCATCTTGAAAAATGCACTTTGATGTATTATACTTTCACACAGCAAATCAATTCAGGAGGGAATAGATATGAAAAAGATTCTTGCATTGCTTCTCGCGGCTGTCCTCGTTCTGGGCATGGCCGCGTGTGCCGCTTCTCCCGCGGCTCCCACGCAGACGACGTCCGATACGGCTTCTGACGCAGCCGATACACCTGCTTCCAACGCTGAAACGCCTGCAGCACCCGCCGGTGCCAAGCTGCGCTTCGTCACCGGCGGCGAATCCGGCACGTACTACGCCTTCGGCTCCGTCATTGCCCAGCACGCGACGAACAACGCGGGCGTTGACATTGTCGGTCTGGTCGGCAACGGCTCCCAGTCGAATATTTTTGAGCTGGAAGACGGCAACGCGGAGCTGGCCTTCTGCCAGTCCGACGTGATGGCCTACGCCTACGACGGCACGAACCTGTTTGCCGACACCGGCGCTGTCAGCTGCTTCTCCACGGTCGCCGCGCTCTACACCGAGCAGGTGCAGATCGTCACGACCGATCCTGAGATCAAGTCTGTTGACGATCTCAAGGGCAAAAACGTCTCCATCGGCGCGGCCGGTTCCGGCGTGTATTTCAACGCCATGGATGTGCTCGGCGCATACGGCCTGACGGAGCAGGATATCAACCCGACGTACCAGTCCTTCGGCGACAGCGCGGATTCCCTGAAAAACGGCCAGATCGACGCGGCCTTCATCGTTGCGGGTGCTCCGACAACGGCGGTCACTGACCTTGCGACGACCAAGGACGTCTATCTTGTCTCGCTCGATGATGAACACGTCGACAAGCTGCTTGCCTCTTCCCCGTACTACACCAAGGTCACCATCGGCAAGGATGTCTACGGTCTTGACACCGACACGATCACCGTCGCCGTCAGCGCGGTCGTCCTCGCCCGCGACGACGTTTCCGAGGACGCCATCTACAAGCTGGTCGCCGATATCTTCGACAACGCCGCCAGTCTCACCGACACCCACGCCAAGTACGCGGAGGTCAGCACCGAGTTCGGCGCTTCCGTTACCTCCGTCCCCTATCATCCGGGCGCGGCCAAGTATTTCGCGGAAAAGGGCTTTGACGTTCCCACCAAGTAAGCTTAACGCGTACTTTACGCATAGCAGCAACTACGGCAGGGCTTCCCTGCCGTAGTTGTCGTACAAAAAGAAGAAGGAGAGATGCATCTTGTCCAAGAATCCTGACAAGACCACCCCCGCGACCGCAACCGCCGGTACAGAGCAGAATATCGCCGCCGACGTTGATGAGGTCATGCGCAAATATGACCGCGAATCCAACACCCGCATCTGGTCCGGCTGGCGCGCCATTGTCATTAAAGTCTTCATGGCCTGCTTTGCCGTGTACTGCATCTGCATGACGCTGTTTTCCACGGCCATGCCGGAGATCCGGCTGCCGCTGTTCATGGGCTTTATCATCCTTGCGGGCTTTCTGAACTTCCCGGCCAGTAAGCATCACGTGCGGCCCAACTATCTGCCGTGGTACGACATTCTCCTGATGCTCGTCGGCGCGGCCTGCTTTTTCTACTTTGCACGCAACGCCATGACGATGATCCGGCTTGCCACCCGCATCCAGCCCATTCATGTGGTCATCGGCTGCATCGGCATTCTGGTTCTGGTCGAGCTTTGCCGCCGCTGCGTGGGTCTGCCGATCCTTGTGGTCGCCGGGCTTCTGGTCGTCTACGCGTTCTATAATCAGCTGAGCTACGGTGCAAGCTTTTATAAGGCCCTGCAGAACATCATCTACAAGCTGTTCTACACGACCAGCGGCGTGATCGGCACGCCGGTCAGCGTGTGCTATACCTACATTGTGCTGTTCATCATCTTCGGCGCGTTTCTGGAGCGCACCGGCATTGCGAATTTCTTTATTTCGTTCGCAAACCGGCTCGCGGGCTGGTCTTCCGGCGGCCCGGCGAAGGTCGCGGTCATTTCCTCCGCGCTGTGCGGCATGGTATCCGGCTCCTCGGTCGGCAATACGGTCACGACCGGCTCGTTCACCATCCCGATGATGAAAAAAACCGGCTACAAGCCGGAGTTCGCTGGCGCAGTCGAGGCGGCTGCCTCGACCGGCGGCCAGATCATGCCGCCGATCATGGGCGCAGCAGCATTCCTGATGGCGGAGTACATCGGCATTCCGTATGCGCAGGTCGCAGTCAAGGCCATCCTGCCCGCGATCTTGTATTTCACCGGCATTTTCATCTCCGTGCATCTGGAGGCGAAAAAGCTCGGCCTGAACGGCATTCCGAGAGATCAGCTGCCCAAGTGGCGGCTTCTGGCCCGCGACTGCTATCTGATCCTGCCGCTGATCCTGCTGGTCTGGCTCGTGTCCTCCGGTGCAAAGACCATGTCGCACTCCGCCGCGTATTCCATTCTCGCGGCCATTGCAGTCGGCCTTGTCAACTTCTTTATGCTCCGCCTGCAGAGCGCGCAGACGCGCACGTTCCGCACCGTCAGCAAGGCCGCGCTCGGCGCAGCCGGCGATTCCGCGAACTCCGTCTTTGATTCTCTGGAAGCAGGCGCGAAGGGCGCCATTACCGTCGCGGTCGCCTGTGCGATGGCCGGTATCATCGCAGGCTGCATCACCGTCACCGGTCTTGCCTCCATTCTCATCAACGCCGTTGTGCAGCTGGCTGGCAATGCAACGTTTATCGGCCTGATTCTGACCATGATCTGCTGCATCATCCTCGGCATGGGTGTTCCCACGACCGCGAACTACTGCATCATGGCCTCCACGTGCGCGCCGATCCTCATCAAGATGGGCTATCCCCTCGTGGCCGCGCATTTCTTCGTGTTCTACTTCGGCATCGTCGCGGATATCACGCCGCCGGTCGCGCTGGCGGCCTACGCAGGCTCCGCCATCGCGAAATCGAACCCCATGAAGACCGGCATCAATGCGACCAAGCTCGCCATCGCGGCCTTTATCGTCCCGTTCATCTTCGCGTATAACCCGCAGATGCTGTTCGAGAACGTCACAAGCGTGTTTCAGGTCATTCAGATCGTTATTACGGCGCTTCTCGGCATTTTCGCCGTCGCCGCCGGTCTGGAGGGCTATATCCTCCGGACGATGCACTGGCCGCTGCGCGTGCTTGCGGTGATCGGCGGACTGACGCTGCTGATCCCGGGCACCGTCTCGGATCTGATCGGCCTTGTGATCGTCGCGGGGATCATCGCGCTGCAGATCGTGCAGAACAAAAAGGCTGCGCGTGAGACTGCGTAGGCTTTGGACAAACAGGCCCATCTGCCCCTTGCAAAAGTCTGCTGAATTGGATATAATACAGGCAAAGACATGGATGATTTTTGCAAACAGGAGGTCAGAATATGAACTGCAAGGTCAAACAGTGCTGCGCGGCGCTGGCTGCGCGGAAGCTTGCCGAGCATGATCCCGCTGTCGTGGAGATCACGCGCGGCGGAAAGAACAAATCGCATCACGTGCTCCGGAAGTCAGACATGAAAAAGGTCGGTTTGATCGCGGGCGGCGCGTTCGTCGCGCTCACTGCGCTGAATGTGTACAGCCATTACAAGGTGCATCAGGCCATCGCCGACCGCAAGGTCAAAAAGCAGCTCGCCCCGCTGCGCGAGGAGCTTGACGCGCTCCGCACGGAAAACGAAGCGCTCCGTCAGGCGCTGGCCGAGATCAAGCCCCGCCAGCAGGAAGCGGCAGCAGAGGCGCAGCCGCAGGCACCGGGATCTGACACATAACAAAAAGCGGCCCGCGCAGCAAAGGCGGGTAGTCATAAGACAGTTTCATTCCCGGCAGTAATGTCTGCCTGGAATGTTATTGCATATATTAAAGCCACACGATAGAATTAAACAAAGCGATAAGTCGGAATGATAAGGTAGGTAAGGTCTAACATGCCAACAATTCAGTTAAAGGCGATGACGCGAGAACTATGTCACGAACTGTACAAGCATTGGACGAATGATGCGTCTATCTATATGGATATGCACCTGTTTCAGCCCTATGTTTATGACGAAGCTGCGGTAAATCGATATTTTGATATGAAGGGGCAGGATGCTTCACGCAGACTGTTTGCGATCATGCTTGGAGATAAGGTGATCGGGGAATTGCAATTGAAGCAGATCGACCATGATAAAAAAGAATGTTCCCTGAGTATCCATATGCAAAACGACGCAGTGAAGGGAAGGGGATACGGAACGCAGGCAGAACGTTTGGCGGTAAAAACCGCCTTTGACGAGTTGGGAATGGCTGCGGTAAACGCAGATACCATCAGGAAAAATACCCGGAGTCAGCATGTGCTGGAAAAGGTAGGCTTTCGCTTTGTTGGAGAAGATGAAACATTCAAATACTACCGTATCGAGCAGTAAACTCCAATTTGCCGAAATGATAAAGGGCGCACTTCTATACACCTTTCGGTGTGCCGTGCGAGCATCCCTTGCCTCTCCCTTTGGGAGAGGTGGCCGAGCGTAGCGAGGACGGAGAGGGTAAACAATGACCATACCAAAAGACAACACCCAATTAGAAAATGCCCGACGGCTTCGCAGGGAGATGACACCCCATGAGCGTAAGCTCTGGTACCTTTTTCTCCACAAATATCCAGTAAAAATTTATAAACAGCGGATTATCGGCAGATTCATCGTGGACTTTTACTGTGCTTCGGCCAGACTGGTCATTGAATTGGATGGCTCTCAGCATTATGAACCTCAGGGGCTTGCTTATGATGCGGAACGTTCTCAATTCCTGATGTCTCTTGGGTTGGAGATTCTGCGATTCTCCAACCGGGATATCGACAGGGATTTTCGTGGTGTGTGCACACAAATTGATCTTATCATTCGAAAAAGGCTGCAAGACCCTCTCAGTCACCTACGGTGACAGCTCTCCCAAAGGGAGAGCCAAGGGGCTGCACCCCATTACATAGTATGTTGATATGAGAAATGGAGCGTATCTGTATCGATACGCTCCATTGACTGTTTTATGAACACCCATCTAAGTGCCTCTCCTTTTTTGTCGTATATCGGGCATGTCTGGTGAATTGCGCGGCAAAGAGGGCAGACTTGACCAATAGGAGTTCGGCCTGCGGCACAGAGAAATCACCGAAGCGCCCTGTAGGGCCCGCTGCCCTCAGCGGGCCGGGGGATGAGGATGCGGATTGCTGCGCCAGCCTGCGGCTGGCTCGCAATGACACGGCAAGGAGATTGCTCCTTATCGCGGTGGGCAAAGAATCGCCGGAGCGCTTGCAGACCCTTTCAGTCACCTTCGGTGACAGCTCTCCCAGAGGGAGAGCCAAGTTCGTAGGGCCCGCTGCTCACAGCGGGCCGGGGAGAGCCCACGCCTCTATGACGGGTGCACCGGCGAAAATGGTTGTTGACAATCCATCTTAATTGATATATGATCCTATTAAGAGGTGAAGAGATGATCTACCGGAACACGGTCCAGCGGGCCATGACACTGGAGGCGGTGCGGAGGCTGCACGCGCACCCAACGGCGGAGGAGGTATACCGGCAGGTGGCGGCGGAGCACCCCAGCGTCAGCCGGGCCACGGTTTACCGCAATCTGCGGCAGCTGGCGGAAAGCGGCCTGCTGCTGAAAATCAACACCACAGACGGGGCGGATCACTTCGATCACCGGTGCGACGCCCACTATCACGCCGGATGCCTGCGCTGCGGCCGGGTTTTCGACGTGGAGCTGCGGCAGCCGCCGCAGCTGGAGAAGCTGCTGGGGGATACCCACGGCTTCGCGGTCAGCGGATACGACCTGCTGTTTCGTGGCGTGTGCCCGGAATGCGGCGGGAAAACATCCATATAATAAGAAGAGCAAAACGAAAGGGAAGGAAACAAATATGAACAAAACCACCAAATACGCCGGGACCCAGACGGAGAAGAACCTGATGGCGGCCTTTGCCGGGGAATCCGAGGCCCGGAACAAGTACACCTACTTCGCCTCCAAGGCTAAAAAGGACGGCTTTGAGCAGATCGCAGCCCTGTTTCTGAAAACGGCGGAAAACGAGAAGGAGCACGCCAAGCTGTGGTTCAAGGAGCTGGAGGGCATCGGCTCCACCGCCGAGAATCTGCTGTCTGCCGCCGAGGGCGAAAACTATGAGTGGACGGACATGTATGAGGGCTTCGCCAAAACCGCCGAGGAGGAGGGCTTCCACGAGCTGGCCCAGCGGTTCCGCCTGGTGGGGGCCATTGAGAAGCACCATGAGGAGCGCTATCGGGCGCTGCTGCGCAACGTGGAGATGGCGGAGGTGTTTGCCAAGAGCCAGGTGAAGGTGTGGGAGTGCCGCAACTGCGGCCACATCGTGGTGGGCACCCAGGCCCCCGAAGTCTGCCCCACCTGCAATCACCCCCAGAGCTACTTTGAAGTCCACGCGGAAAATTATTGATGATGGAGAACCGCCCCGGAAAGCATAACCTTTCCGGGGCGGTTTTTGGTGTGGGAAAATGTATTTTATGGGGCTAAGAATGGGAAAAATAGTTGAGTGGGCGGTATCGCCCATAACGGGATTTCCCCCAAAGTCCCGGAACGCTCAAGACCGTTCCGAAACATTATGAATGATGCACGCTCTGCTGTAATGCCATGAACATTGCAAAAATTTGAAATATCTACATGCGCGCCTCTATGGGAATTTGCTCACCCGTAAAGAGTACATTTCCCAGGCAATCTACCGCTCATCAAACAAAAAATCTCCGCAACCCTTGCCAAACACAGCAGGTTACGGAGATTTTTTATGCTATATTGTGATTTTGTTAAATCAGTTCACGCTGGGGGCCTGGCTCAGGTCGGTGCCAAAGTACTTCTCGCTGATCTCGGCAATGGTGCCGTCCTCGCGCAACTCATTGATAGCCTGGTTCAGAGCTTCGCGCAGGGTGGCAGTTTCATCGCCCTTGCGTACAGGGAAAGCAACCTGGGAAGCATCATTGGTCAAAGCCGCAATCTTGATGTTCGCATCGGGATGCTCTTTCAGGTAGTCAAAATAGGTTACTTCGGCGTTCAGGGTGGCATCCACACGGCCGTTCAGCAGCAGCTCAATGGTCTGGTTCAGGTCGTCCACGCCGGTGGTTTTGGCGCCATAGCTTTCGGCCAGTGTTGCATAGGTGCTGGAAATGGTGTTGGCGGTGGTCTTGCCGTTCAGATCCTCAAAGCTGTTGATGCTGTCATCATCGCTTTTTACAATAATGGCAGTGCGGATGTAGCAGTACGGGTCAGAAAAATCGTATTTCTGGGCGCGCTCTTCGGTAATTTCCACGCCGTTGGCCATGCTGTCATAGCGGCCGCCGTCCACGCCGGCCAGCAGGCCGTCCCATTCGCCCTCCACAAAGGTGGCCTTTACGCCAAGCTTTTCGGCAACCTTCTGGGCAACTTCAATGTCGAAGCCAACCAGCTGGTCGTTTTCGTCATGGTAGGTCCAGGGGGACCAGGTGCCCTCGGTGCCAAACACGATCTCGCCGCGCTGCTGAATCTGGGCCAGC
>ENA-OYZG01000589-OYZG01000589.1-human-gut-metagenome-genome-assembly--contig:-NODE-589-length-10368-cov-5.392805_pt1 | contig 10368 bp, 10 predicted proteins | sample MGYA00244071_ERZ653466 | MGnify/ENA primary metagenome ERZ653466 (study PRJEB26926, sample SAMN06165150) | human gut metagenome | biome: ENVO:00009003; feature: ENVO:2100002; material: ENVO:00002003...
CGAGATCCTGAGATGTCTCGTGGGCTCGGAGATGTGTATAAGAGACAGATACAACTAAGTATGTTCAAAAATCGGAACAGGGGAAGAAAGGGCAAAAATACAAGCATGGAAAATATGTATGAATTGATCGCACCGTGCCATTTTGGTTTGGAGTCGGTGCTAAAGCGTGAGATATTAGATCTGGGCTATGAGATCGTGACTGTGGAGGACGGAAGAATCACATTTCGCGGAGATGTCACAGCGATTGCCCGTGCAAATATATTTATCCGGACAGCAGAGCGTATTCTGCTGAAGATGGGTAGCTTCCGGGCTACGGATTTTGATGAACTGTTTGAAGGGACAAAGGCAATTCCGTGGGAGGAGTTTCTTCCGCGGGATGCAAAGTTCTGGGTGACGAAGGCGACAACGAATAAGAGTGCGCTTTTTTCTGCGAGTGCAATTCAGTCCATCGTGAAGAAGGCGATTGTGGAGCGCATGAAGCAGACATACCGCGTGGAGCGGTTCGAGGAAGATGGGGACGAGTATCCGATTCGTGTGTTTATCTTCAGGGATCAGGTGTCGATTGGTCTGGATACATCGGGAACGTCCCTGCATAAACGAGGATATCGGACACTTGTCGGAAAGGCACCGATTTCAGAGACACTGGCAGCAGCGCTTCTGATGCTGACGCCGTGGAACAAGGATCGTGTGCTGGTCGATCCATTCTGCGGCAGCGGTACATTTCCAATCGAGGCGGCGATGATCGGTGCAAATATCGCGCCGGGCATGATGCGGGAGTTCACCGCTGATTGCTGGGGCAAGGTCGTGCCGAAGAAGGTGTGGTATAACGCGTACGATGAGGCGGAGGATATGATCCGCCGCGATGTGCAGATGAATATTCAGGGTTATGATTTAGACCCGGAGATCGTGAAATGTGCGAAGGCGAATGCGAAGGCAGCCGGTGTCGGAGATTATATTCATTTTCAGGCGCGTGACGTGAAGGATCTGCGCCATCCGAAGCATTATGGATTTATCATTACGAATCCGCCATATGGCGAGCGGTTGGAGGAAAAGGAAGCGTTACCGGCACTGTACAGAACGATCGGCGAGAGCTTCGCGAACCTTCCAGACTGGTCAATGTACTTGATTACTTCGTATGAGGATGCGGAGAAATATATTGGAAGAAAGGCAGATCGAAACCGTAAGATCTATAATGGCATGATTAAGTCCTATTTCTATCAGTTTATGGGACCGAAGCCGCCTAAGAATAAGGAGCCGAAAGAACAGTAGAAAAGAGCGTTAAGCATTGAAACGATTTTGGATTTTCCCAGTGCTGGTTGCAGTGCTGGTGACAATTACATTCTTTTTAGGAAGGAATCCGGTCAAGACGATTGATGAGTCGGATGCGCTCGCGACGTGCAGCGATGCATTTGCGGCAAATATCCGTTCCCGCATGAATGGGGATGATGTGATCATCACGGTTGGCGGCGGAAGCACGGAGGAGTTTGGCTACACATTTTACGTGAGTGACAACATGCACTTGATGGTGGAAGGCGAGTTCCTGCGCAGTCTGCTTTTGTGTTCCGTGCAGCGATACCCGGATGGAACGGTCCTGATCATGAAGGGCGACAACAGCATTTCACTTGCCGTGGGTTCGGACAAGGCAACGGTCAATAAGAAAACCGAGGTGGAGCTGGGCGATGCCGTCTATGTGGATGAGGCAGAGGACAAGCTGATGGTGCCGATTGACAAGATCGCAGAGTATTTGAGCTACGAGGTTGATTATTATGTCGATCAGAAATGGGTTGATCTGGCGCGGCTGCCGGATGAGACGCCATTGCCGGAGAAATACGATATGCGTGATTATGGGCGCGTGTCACCGGTGCGTGATCAGGGACGGTACGGCACATGCTGGGCATTTGCATCGCTTGGCGCGCTGGAGACAACGCTGCTTCCGATGGAGGAGGATATTTTCTCAGTCGATCACATGTCGATGTGTAACAGTTATGCGCTGGATGTGAACAGTGGCGGCGAGCATACGATGAGTATCGCGTATCTGGCGGCTTGGCAGGGACCGGTGCTGGAGAAGGATGATCCATATGGCGATGGCATGAGTGATCCGAATCTTACCGCGGAGAAGCATCTGGAGGAGGCTCTGATCATCAACGGGCGTGAGGACGAGACGATCAAGAGTGCGATTTTCCGGTATGGCGCGATCGAGACATCGATTTATTCGGCGCTGGAATATGTGGACAGTTATTCCATGTATTATTCGAGTGAGTATGCGGCGTATTATTATGATGGTGATGAGACGCCGAACCATGATGTCGTTGTCGTTGGCTGGGATGATAATTTCCCGAAGGAGAATTTCACGATCCAGCCGGAGGGTGACGGTGCCTTTATCTGCAAGAATAGCTGGGGCGAGGAATTCGGCGATGATGGATATTTCTATGTATCCTATTATGATACGAAGATCTGCCGGAAATCGGTTGTTTACACGCGGATTGGAGATAAGGATAATTATGATAAGATCTACCAGACGGATAAGCTTGGCTGGGTTGGACAGCTTGGTTTCTCCAAGGAGGATGCGTATTTTTCCAATGTCTACGAGGCAGGAAAAAATGAGAATCTGGCAGCCGTTTCTTTCTATGCGACGGATAAGGATACGGAGTTTGAAGTGTATGTTGTGCGGCATTTTGATGGTGTGGACTCGTTTAAGAACCGGGAGTTTGTGACGTCCGGCAGCATGCAGTATGCCGGGTATTACACGGTGGATTTCCCGGAGGAAATCGAACTCGATGACAATGAGCGTTATGCGGTTGTGGTGAAGATCAAGACGCCGGGCGCGGTGCATCCGATCGCGATTGAGTACAATGCGGATGAGCGGACGGCAAGCTTTGATATCAGTGACGGCGAGGGCTACATCAGTTTGTATGGAGAGATGTGGCACCGGGCGGAGACGAGTGAGAAATGCAATGTGTGCTTGAAGGCGTTTACGAACAAGCGGAAATAGTAAGGAAAAAGGAGATACAGGCAGATGAAGAAGATTATTTTTGCAACTGGTAATGCGAATAAAATGGTGGAAGTGCGCATGATCCTGGCGGATTGTGGGTACGAGATTGTGTCTATGAAGGAAGCAGGCATAGATATAGACATTGTGGAGGATGGCAAGACATTTGAGGAGAATGCGATCATCAAAGCGACAGCTATCAGCAAGACAAAGGAAGCGGAAGGCTGCGTGGTTCTTGCCGACGATAGTGGTCTGGAAGTTGATTACATGGATGGCGCGCCGGGGATTTACTCTGCAAGATGGCAGGGCGAGGATACACCATACAGTATTAAGAATCAGATGATTATTGACGCGCTTGCAGATGCAAAAGAAGAAGAGCGGACGGCACGGTTCGTATGTGCGATTGCAGCAGCATTTCCGGATGGTACGGTGACAACACGTCGCGGCGTGATCGAAGGAATGATCGCACATCAGCCTGCCGGGGAACATGGATTTGGCTATGATCCGATCTTCTTCCTGCCGGAATATGGAAAGACGACCGCGGAGCTGGCACCGGAGGATAAGAACAAGATCAGCCATCGGGGACGTGCGCTGGAAAAGATTCGCGAGGTACTGTAGTTAGGGCTCGAAGGAGGAAATTATGCTGCGGATTTTGATAATGAGTGATTCGCATGGGCGAAATGAGAACGTGGAGCTTGCAATCGCGCAGGTGCGGGAAGAAATTGGAGAATTCCAGATGTTGATACATCTGGGCGATGTCGGCGATGCGAGGGAGATTGAGTCGCTGGCAGGTGTGCCATGCTACATCGTGCGTGGAAATACCGATTATGATGCAAAGCTTCTGAATGCAAATGTGATCGAGGCTGGCGGACATCGTATCTTCGCAACGCACGGGCATCTGTATCAGGTGGACATGCGGCTGGATCTGCTGCGGTTTGCGGCATTGGAGAATGATTGCGATATCGCGATGTATGGACACACGCATGTGCCATATCTGGAGGAAGATCCAGACGATATTACGATTTTGAATCCGGGCAGCATTTCGAAGCCGCGGCAGGCAGATCACCGTTACACATATATGGTGATGGAAATTGACGATGAAGATGAAGTGACATACGAATTAAGGTATGTCGAATGATGAGGAGACAGTCGAGTGAAAAAAGGTGATGTATGCGAGGGAATCATCGAGCGTTATGATTTCCCGAACAAAGGAAGCTTTCAGGTGGACGAGCGCAAGGTGACGATCAAGGGTGCCCTGCCGGGACAGAAAGTGAAATATATGGTAACAAAGAAGAAAAGCGGTATGGCAGAGGGAAAGGTGCTGGAAGTCTTAGAGCGGAGTCCGTTGGAGGACGTAGAACCGACCTGCCCTTATTTTGGTGCGTGCGGTGGATGCGCCTACCAGACGATGTCGTATGACAATCAGCTGAAGCTGAAAGCGGACATGGTAAAAGCATTACTTGACCGCGTGCTTCTGGCGGAGGATTCCAATTCAAAGGATTATGAATGGGAAGGAATCCTTGGTTCGCCGAGCCAGACTGCGTACCGGAACAAAATGGAATTCACGTTTGGTGACGCCTACAAGGATGGCCCATTAGCACTTGGATTACATCAGAAGGGAAGCTTCTATGATATCCTGACGGTTGATGGATGTGAGATCATTGGCGCAGACTGGAGCCGCATACTCACGGCGACACTTGCATTTTTCTCGGGGCGAAATGTGCCATTCTTTCACCGGATGCGCCACGAGGGAATCCTGCGGAATCTGGTTGTGCGCCAGTCGCGGGCAAATGGGCAGTTCCTGATTAATCTGGTAACATCGACACAGTGGGACACATATGGATTTGATGTAAAACAGCTGCTTCAGGAGTTCGTGGAAATGCTGTTGGAATTAGAGAAGTCCGATGCATTTACGGGAAGTATTGCAGGTATTCTATACACGGAAAATGACGCTTTGGGCGATGTCGTGCAGAGCGATCGGATGGAGCTTCTATATGGTCAGGATTACATCGAAGAGGAAATACTTGGACTGAAATTCAAGATCTCGCCGTTTTCATTCTTCCAGACAAACACAGGTGGCTGCGAGGTGCTGTATGAAAAGGCGCGCGATTATATCATGCGGGGCAGCGTGAAGCTCGATGGCGACAAGACCGTGTTCGATCTGTATAGCGGAACCGGTACGATCGCACAGATGATGGCAGCGGTTTCGAAGAAAGTGATCGGAATCGAAATCGTGGAGGAAGCGGTCGAGGCAGCGAAGGAAAATGCAAAGGCAAATGGACTTTCTAACTGCGAATTCATCGCAGGTGATGTGTTAAAGGCAATCGACCTTGTGGATGAGAAACCGGATCTGATCATTGTCGATCCGCCACGGGACGGGATTCATCCGAAAGCACTGGAGAAAATCCTTGCATTTGGCGTGGACGAGATCGTCTATATCAGTTGCAAGCCGACCTCGCTGGCACGCGACCTGGAGACGATCATTCGTCGCGGGTACCACGTGGATAAGGTGTGTTGCGTCGATCAGTTTCCGAGGACAAGTCATGTAGAGACGGTTGTTCTTTTGTCCCAACAAAAACCAGATGACACGATAGAGATAGACTTAGACCTGGACGAGCTGGATGCCACCAGTGCCGAGTTGAAAGCAACCTATCAGGAAATCAAAGATTATGTGCTGAAAGAATTTGGCTTGAAGGTTTCAAGTTTATATATTTCTCAGGTAAAACGCAAATGTGGAATTGAAGTGGGAGAAAACTATAATCTTCCAAAATCAGAAAATGCAAGAGTTCCACAATGCCCGAAAGAGAAGGAAGAAGCTATCAAGGCTGCCCTGAAATATTTTGCGATGATCTAAGGACATCGCTGATTTCAAGGAGGAATAACACATGAAAAGCACATTTGAAAAAATGGGTGGAACCTACACACTTGGCGCAGACGGAATTTACTATCCGAATCTTGTCAGTACAGATGAAGAACCGCATTATGGGAAATATGGAATGATGCGGAAAACATATCTGAAAGAGCATCGTCCGGCAATGTATTCACTGTATATGTTGGAAGACAGATTGACAGAACATCTGAATGTTGTAGACGATGAAGCACAGGAAAGGATGGATATTCTGGTGCGTCAGATGATGGAGAAGCAGGGGATTACGGAGGAATTGAAAGTTCGTGATCAGATGGAATGGGTCAGAGTGGTAAATGGTATTCGTAGTAGGGCAGAAGAGATTGTGTTAAAAGAATTAGTGTATATTTAAGGTAATGGAAAGCTCTTTCGGGAGCTTTTCGTTGATTATAGAAAATTTAAAGATGATAAAGTGTAAGGTGGAGGTAAAATTATATGAGAGATGATTTTTCACAAAGAACAAAGGATTTGTTAGCTAATAGAGTTGGATGGAAATGCAGCAATCCTAATTGTAGAAAAGCAACTCGTGGAGCAGGAATAGGAAAAGAGAATATCATAAATATTGGAGTTGCATCTCATATTACAGCAGCTTCTAAAGGCGGACCAAGGTATGATGAGAACATAACGTCTCAAGAGAGAGCATCAGCAGAAAATGGAATATGGTTATGCCAGTCGTGTTCAAAATTAATAGATTCAGATGTGAATAGATATACGATTGCTAAATTGAAAAAATGGAAGGAAATTTCAGAGCAAATGGCAGTTCTTGATTTGGAAGAAGCAACAGCAGAGGAGCAACATGAAGATAAAGAACTTATAAAGTTCTTTGTGCAATGTTTTGATCGTCCAGCATTTCAGGATAGAATATATCAAGAAGGAAGAATGGAAGATTTTGATAAGGCTATTGAGGATACTATTATCGCTTTAAATACGGGAGTTCTTAGAACCAGAGACGGAAGTATCTTAAAAAAAGCAGACGGAAAATCGTCTGTTGTAAATATAGAGTGGCGGGAGAAGCTTAATACAATTTGTGATATGTTGGTTGCACTAAGAAAACGATTAAAAATTGCAAAAGACACTGGAGCATATTCATTATATGGAGAAGATGATGTGATGTATTGTTTCTATGACAGAGATTTGGCAATATGGTTTGATTCAACAAGGGAAGAAATATTAAAGATATTATCTTCAATTTGTGAAGAAATAGGAATACATGGATTAGGTTTTCCTAGGAAACGGTACGAGTGGTAACTGATAATAATGTCCCGAACTTTTTAAGAAGTATGAAATAGAATCAAAGTGATTGTGAAAAATGGTTGTGACAAGTTGATATAGATGTGTTGTTAAATTTATTCTATCTGAAAGCAAGTATGGTTATATAGGCAGCGGAATTAGTCATAGAGTGCTTTGTCCTGTAAGCCGCTGGTTTTAAGATGCTCTATTTCCATTTGTTTTTCATGAAGTTTTCTCTGGGTTTCTTCCTGCTCAAAGATTTCCTGCTGGCATTTACAGCGGATGGAAGGAATAAGAACCTTTCCCTGTAATTCATGCCGGCATTGTCTTGGCGTATTGCATTTGGAACAGTAGATCAGGTGGTCTGTTTCGTTAAAATATTCATCAGGCTGAAGTTCTCTGTTTGGTGTTATAGCATTTTCTTTTTCTGTAAATCTTGTCATAGTGTTTCGTATTCCTCACTTTCGTAATTTCTTTGCCGGGAAGCAGGATGATCCTGTCTTGCCCAACTGATGATGGTAGCTGCATGGTTCTGATATTGCTTTCCGGTAGAAGCCATATAACCGGATAAGCGTTCAATATAATCCTTCCAGTCAGGGATTGTCTGCCGGATATCTTCAAGCTCTTTTTCTGACAGAAAAACATTTTGAAATTTTCCATAGGGTGAGAGTGGCTCCTTACTCCCTCTTATTGCTAAATTGTTCTTTTTTATCTCTTTCTTATTACCAGACAGTTTTCTGTCTGTATCAGGGAAAGAATCCTGTCTGTCAATAGGACAGTTTTCTGTCTGTCTTAGGGAAAGAAATCTGTCTGTATAGTGGATGGTTTCTTTTGGGAGTTTTACATAAATCCGATTAGGCTGTCCGGGTCCCTGCCGTTTTCGGAAGATAAGCTCCTGTTTTTCCAGTACTGCCAGAGCAGTTTTAACAGTCATCTGGCTTTTGTGGAGAACTTCTGCCAGTGCTTCAATCGTAAAGTAAATGAACACATGACCATCTGTATCTGACCAGCCCTCATTTTTCTGGGAAAGCCTTGCCCGGTCGAGCAGGATAATATAAAGCATTTTGGCAGTTTCGTTTATTTCCATGTCCAGAAGGAAACGGGGAAACATCATATAAGATGGCAGGTTGGTGTCTGCTGTCAGAAAGTCCGTCATGTGTTCACCTCCAATCAAAAGGGTTTATTCTCCAAGAAAATCCCAGTCTACATCACTATCTGGCTGTGAATTTTCAGGTGCTGGAAAGGACGCCCTGATTTGGGGCTCCCTTTGCGCCATGCCTGCAGTCAGTCCGGAAAGAAAAAGTGGCAATGCCTGTTTCAGACTGTTTTCCACTGCATCTACAATCTGTTTCACAAAAAGTTCTTCCCGTTCTCTTGTTTCCAGATAAGGATCAGCCTGTGTGCGGTAGTAGCGGTCAAAATAATCTACCAGTGCAAGAGAGATTACCTGACTGTAAGATTTAAAATCCTGCCTGTCCATCGTCTGTAAATATTCCCAGGCTCTCCGCTGTTGTTCTTTGTCCAGATTAAAGCGCAGGTTTGTGTTGCGGATATTGTTCTGCATGGTTTATCCCCTCCTTTTCAGGCTCATATAAGCCAGAGATTCGTAACCTTTGGCAGTGGCGCAGATGTCATCAATGATTGTGACTCGTGATTTGTCATACGTTCCGAAGTTACGGATCAGGCATCCACCGCCGCCAACCACATACAGGCGCATCAGGTCAGGATTGTATTCATATTTGCGGAGCGTGGAAAAAAGTTCTGCCACATACTGTCTGGCAATAGAACTGATACAATCCAGATATGGTGCTGAAATGTCAGCTGTTCCAAACCGCAGAATCTGTTCTACTGTGGATTCTTCAATTTTCACTCCGAATTTGTCCAGAACAGCGTTCTTTGCGGCAATCATGCACTGGTTTACACCAAGTTTTTCTGTCCAGCATCGGCTCTCCTGCGCTTTCTTATTGTTAATATACAGAATGTTCATGGTTCCGTTTCCGATATCTGCAAGGAGATTGGTTCCCTTGAAATTTCCTAGTTGGTTTACGATAGCCGGATACCCCTGTGGGTAAAGGCTGCATCCCACAAAGCGGAGATGATACTCTTTGCCGTTAAAAAGGTAATGGACTTCTGGATTCTGGAGCAGATAGGAACGAAAAGCTTCTCTTTGATTTCTGATCCATGTCAGAGGAAGTCCGGCAGCCAGATGAACATCTGCTTCACGGATGGAAAAGACATTCAGTTCCCTTGCAATAGCCATTAGCGTCAGAAGATAATATTCTTCGTCCATAGCTTTATCCGGGATAAATTCTTTGTGTCCTTCGCCAATCCGGTAGTAAATGCCGTTATATTCCAGAATATTCCCGGTGAAGATTGGTTCGGTTTCATAGGCTTTGATTCCGGTTGGTGTGACGGTGTTTGCTGTTTTCATATTGCCATAGCCATGATCTACAGCGATGATTTTTGTGTTTTTGAGTTCTCGCATAAAAAATACCTCCGTTTTCGTATTGATTGATTCAGCAGGTCGTACCGGTGTGGTACTGCTTTGCTGTGGGATAAGCATACGAAAATCGGAGGAAAAAGGCATTGAGGGAAAATTGAGCTGGAATTGAGAAAAAATAAACTTTTTATTGATAAATAAGTTTAGATACTAACTCTTTTGTCGTTTTGGTTGTTAATTATATTAAAAGTAGAAATATTTTGATAATGAAAGTGTGGGAGAGAAAATGAACAAAAGAAGATACAGCAATCGTAGAAGAAAGAATATTTTACGAGTATTCATTCTTTTAATGACTATCATAATAACCGTTGTAATGTGGAGAACAATAAAAATCGATGTGCAGGTTGGAGAATTAACATTACCGAAAATTTTGCAGTCAGAAAAGTCCTTTGCAGACACTTCGGGTGAATGGAATCTTATTTTGGTCGATCGAAATCATTATATTCCAAATAATTATCAAGTAGAATTGACAGAATTATCGAATGGTAAAAAAGTAGATTCACGGATTTATCCAGAATTACAACAAATGTTTAATGATGCAAGAGCTGAGGGGCTGGCACTGTTTGTTAGAGAAGGATATCGAACAACAGAAGAACAACAAAAAATTATGGACGAGAAAATCAATGAATATGAAAAACAAGGATATTCTGCGAAAGAAGCAAAAAAAAGAGCCGAGAAATATGTTGCAATTCCCGATACAAGTGAACACCAATTAGGATTGAGTGTTGATATTAATGCGGATAC
>ENA-OYZG01000593-OYZG01000593.1-human-gut-metagenome-genome-assembly--contig:-NODE-593-length-10319-cov-3.535659_pt1 | contig 10319 bp, 8 predicted proteins | sample MGYA00244071_ERZ653466 | MGnify/ENA primary metagenome ERZ653466 (study PRJEB26926, sample SAMN06165150) | human gut metagenome | biome: ENVO:00009003; feature: ENVO:2100002; material: ENVO:00002003...
TACGAGATCCTGAGATGTCTCGTGGGCTCGGAGATGTGTATAAGAGACAGTGCATGAAGAATATCGCTATGCAGGTTGCAGCTATGAATCCAAAGTATGTTTCTACAGATGAAGTATCTGAGGAGTACAAGGCTCACGAACTTGAGATTCTTGTTGCACAGGCAAAGAATGATCCTAAGAATGCAAACAAGCCTGATAATATCATTGAGAAGATGGTTCAGGGACGTCTGAACAAGGAACTCAAGGAAGTTTGTCTGCTTGAGCAGGAGTATGTTAAGGCTGAGAACAAGGAAAGCGTTGCTCAGTACGTTGCAAACGTAGCAAAGGCGAATGGATGCAAGCTTGCAATCAAGAAGTTTGTTCGTTTTGAGACAGGTGAAGGTCTCGAGAAGAAGAACGAGGATTTCGCAGCAGAAGTAGCAGCTCAGATGGCTGGAAACTAAGCAATAAAAAAGATTAATAGAACGCCTGATATACCGCTTTGGCATGTCAGGCGTTTTTTCAATTTATAAATGAATCGGAGATGAAAGACATGAAGAAATATAAGATGCTTATTTTTGATATGGATGGAACGATTTTGTACACCTTAGAGGATCTGAAGAACACGACTAATTATGCGCTTAACGAGCATGGATTTCCGGAACGTACATTGGAAGAAGTACGCCGGTTTGTCGGAAACGGAATTCATAAGCTGATTGAACGTGCGGTTCCGGAAGGAACTTCGGATGCAGACATCGAAGCCGTGTTCACAACATTTGAAATCTATTATAAAGATCATTGCATGGATACAACAAGGCCATATGATGGCATCAATGATCTGCTTACGAAGCTACGTGCAAAAGGTTATATGACTGCGGTTGTATCAAACAAGGTGGACTTCGCGGTCCAGGATCTGGTGAAGGATTTCTTTATCGGACAGTTTGACATTGCAATCGGGGAACGCGAGGGTGTGCGTAAGAAACCGGCACCGGATTCCGTATATGAAGTATTGAAAGAATTCCATCTTGGTAAGGATGAAGTAATCTATATCGGTGATTCGGATGTGGATTACGCAACTGCAAGAAATGCCGGCGTAGACTGTATCTTAGTAGAATGGGGCTTCCGTGACCGGGCATTTCTAGAGTCACTTGGTGCAACTGTATTCGCGAAGAAGCCAGAGGATATTCTGAAAATAGTTGGTTAATGGGTAAAATATGTGAAAAGATTATGAACTGTTAGCACTTTCTGTTGCTGAGTGCTAATATAAATGCTATAATATTTCGTGTTCATAAAAGGTTTTTACGGAAAATGGAAAGGAGCATGGAATGTTACGTATTTTTAAGAATTTCCGAAAACAGGAAGTAGTATTGGCTCTTTTCAGTGTGGTATTTGTAGTGGCACAGGTCTGGCTTGAGTTAAAACTGCCGGATTATATGCGGGAAATTACATCACTGATTACGACACAGGATAGTGCAATGCATGATATCCTGATTGCAGGCGGTAAAATGTTACTTTGTGCGTTTGGCAGTTTATTGGTAACGGTACTGGTAGCTGTCTGTGCATCACGGATTGCTTCGAATTTCAGTGCAATCGTACGTGGGAAGTTATTTGACAAGGTACAGTCTTTTTCAATGGAAGAGATCGGACGGTTTTCAACAGCGAGTCTGATCACGCGTTCTACAAACGATGTGACTCAGGTGCAGATGTTGATTGTAATGGGGCTGTCCATCATGCTGCGGGCACCGATCATGGCGGTGATGGCTATCTTGAAGATTGTTGATAAGAGCTGGCAGTGGACACTCTCCACGGGCGTTGCGGTTGTTGTATTATTGGTTGTCGTTATTATCTGCGTCAGCTTATGCATGCCGAAGTTCAAACGCTTACAGAGTCTGACGGATGATATCAATCAGGTAACACGTGAGAATCTGACAGGCTTGAACGTTGTTCGCGCTTATAATGCGGAAGCATATCAGGAGGAGAAGTTCGAGAAGGTCAACAAGGATCTGACAGATACCCATTGGTTTACATCAAAGACTATGGCATTTATGATGCCGACGATTATGATGATCATGAATGGCCTTTCGCTTGCAATATATTGGATTGGCGCGGTTTTGATCAACGATGCACAGGATATGCAGGGAAAATTCACGTTATTCTCGGATATGGTTGTATTTTCCTCGTATGCAATGCAGGTTGTCATGTCGTTCATGATGCTGGTTATGATATTTATTATGCTGCCGCGGGCATCGGTTGCAGCGAAGCGTATTTTGGAAGTATTAGATACTGAACCATCCATTGAGGATGGAACGAGAGATACGTTCCCGGTTATGAAAGATGGGGAAGTGGAATTCAAGGATGTCAGCTTCAAATATCCGGACGCAGAGGAATATGTATTAGAGCATATTTCTTTCTCTGCGAAGAAGGGCGAGACAATTGCGTTTATCGGTGCAACCGGATGTGGCAAGAGTACTGCTATCAATCTGATTCCGCGGTTTTATGATGCAACAGAGGGTGAGGTATTCGTCGATGGCGTGAATGTCAAGGAATATACGCAGGAAGCACTGCATAACAAAATTGGATATGTCAGCCAGAAAGCAATCTTGTTCTCCGGAACAATCGCTGACAATGTGGCATATGGCGAAAACGGAAAAGCACCTGCTACACAGGACGACATTGCGATGGCGGTAAAAGTAGCGCAGGCAAGTGAATTTGTTGAGAAGAAGGATCAGGGCTATGACGGGTATGTGGCTCAGGGTGGCTCAAACTTCTCAGGTGGGCAGAAACAGCGTCTGTCGATTGCGCGTGCGATTGCCAGACAGCCGGAGATCCTGATCTTCGATGATTCGTTCTCGGCACTGGACTATAAGACAGATAGAATCCTTCGGGAAGCACTGCGCAAGGAATGTAAGGATGCGACGAAGATCATCGTTGCACAGCGAATCGGTACAATCCGTGATGCGGATAAGATCATCGTGTTAGACGATGGACAGATCGCAGGTATGGGAACGCATGACGAACTTATGAAGAACTGCGAAGTGTACCAGGAAATCGCATATTCTCAGTTATCAAAGGAGGAGCTTGCATAATGGAAAAAGATAATTATGAAGTAGGTCAGAATAATCGTGCTCCAAAGGTTCCTCGTCACGGTCCGGGCAGAGGCATGCGCCCCGGCGAAAAAGCAAAGAATTTCAAAGGTACATGGGCAAAGCTCCTTACGAACTGTAAGAAATACTGGGGTGCCATGATATTCGCGATTATCTGTGCAGGTATTGGAACCGTATTAACATTGATCGGACCGGATAAATTATCCAAGATGACCGATCTTATCACCGAGGGTGTAATGACCGGGATTGATATGGACGGAATCAAACGGATTGGAATCACGCTGATCTGCTTCTATGGATGCAGTGCGTTGTTATCTCTGGTCCAGAACCTGATTATGGGGTATGTAACACAGCAGGTATCAAAGGGACTCCGGAGCAACATCTCAGGGAAGATCAACCGCTTGCCGATGTGGTTTTACAATCAGACATCAACCGGGGATGTATTATCCCGTGTAACAAACGATGTTGATACAATTGCACAATCCTTTAATCAGAGCATGGGAAATCTTGTGACAGCGGTTACGCTGCTTCTTGGTTCTCTCATTATGATGATAAAGACAAATATCATAATGACGGTTGCAGCGATACTTTCAACGCTGCTAGGCTTTGTATTCATGGCTCTGATCATGAGCAAATCCCAGAAATATTTTGCGAGACAACAGATGCATCTGGGGGAAATCAATGGACATGTTGAGGAGATCTATGCCGGACACACAGTTGTGAAGGCGTATAATGGCGAGAAAAAATCAAAGGAAAAGTTCGATAAGATGAATGAAAATCTGCGTGACAGTGCCTTTAAGGCGCAGTGTCTCTCCGGACTTATGATGCCACTCATGACATTCATCGGTAACCTTGGCTATGTGGCGGTCTGTATTGTCGGTGCGCTTCTTGTAATGAATGATAAAATATCATTTGGTGTGATTATTGCGTTTATGATGTATGTACGTTACTTTACACAGCCACTCAGTCAGATCGCACAGGCGATGCAGGCACTGCAGTCTGCGGCTGCTGCCGGTGAACGTGTATTTGAGTTTACCGACGCAGAAGAGATGGAAGATGAGAGCACTAAGACGAAGAAGCTGAACGATGTGAAGGGTGAGGTATCCTTTGAGCATGTCAAGTTTGGCTATAAAGACAGCGATAAGGTTGTCATCCATGATTTTTCAGCTGTAGCAAAACCGGGACAGAAGGTTGCAATTGTCGGACCGACCGGTGCCGGTAAGACAACGATGGTGAATCTTTTAATGCGGTTCCATGAGATCTTAGATGGCGATATAAAAATCGATGGTGTATCCATCAAGGATATGACGCGGGAAGAAGTACACGACCAGTTCTGTATGGTATTACAGGATACATGGCTTTTCGAGGGAACGGTGCGTGAGAATCTCGTATACAGCCAGGAGAATGTACCGGAAGAAAAGATCGAGCAGGCGTGCAAGGCGGTTGGTCTGCACCGTTTTATCCGCAGTCTGCCGAAGGGCTATGACACGGTGTTGAATGATCAGGTCAACCTGTCACAGGGACAGAAGCAGCAGCTAACCATCGCCCGTGCGATGATTGCAGACCGCCCGATGCTGATATTAGATGAGGCGACAAGCTCTGTCGATACGAGAACCGAGCTTATCATCCAGAGAGCCATGGACGAACTGATGAAGGGAAGAACTTCGTTTGTAATCGCACACCGGCTTTCTACAATCAAGAATGCTGATCTGATCCTTGTATTGAAAGATGGCGATATCATCGAGAGCGGTACGCATGAGGAGCTGCTTGCGAAGAAGGGCTTCTATGCGGATCTCTACAACAGCCAGTTCGAGCAGGCGTCATAAAAATAAATTTGGAATCAGGACAAGCGCTCCCTGCATACATTTATGTGAATGTATGCAGGGAGCATTTTTTATGAGAAAGAAAACGACAAGGAGAATCCGACAGTCCATTGTAGCAGGTGTGGTCGGAGTGGCATGTATTTTCGGTTGTGAAAATCTGGAGGTCGCTTTTGCGGAGACAGCGACTGTGACAGATGCGACAGCAGAGGATGCAACGGCAGGAGAGAACGGTGATGATACAGACATCGAGTCTGCGGAAACGATGTTTGTCGGAGATACCGGTGTACAGGCAGATGCGACGGGAACTGATGCAACGGAGATGGATGCGTATGATGAAATCAGTGGCGTGTCTGTCTTAAATGCGAACACGCAAAAAACACAGGTCAGCAATAAAAAATATGAGGGCGAATATCATATTGATTATATCCTGTCGCATTACAGCTATTTCGTACAAAACGATCTGGAGGGCGATTATGTAGCAGATACCGTCGGTGCGATCATGGTAGGAAATAAATTGAACCTGAAAAATACAGTGGGAAAGGTGAAAGCAGCGGCGTCCTATGCGCGATACCTGATCGATCTTGCCGATTATCATGCCGGTTCGTGGAATGATACAACGGGGATTGATACGAATTTTTACTATACAGAAAGCCATATGTCGTACAAAGACTGGCTGACAAACCGTATGGTGAAAGTGGCAGATGATTATATCAATATGGACGAAGCGTTTGGTGTTATTAAACAGGAATCGCAGGCGTTGGAGAAGGCTGGGCAGGCAGGCTATATGGAACAGGGAGACCTGATCATTGACTTTGCAGATTCTAAGACGATCACCGTCAGCGGGACAGATTTCTCAAATGCAAAGCGTGTGATTCTGAAAAATGTAACTGCGGAAGACATTTTCTCAAATGCCTATACAATCTCCATTTCCGGAGACGGGGATTATGCATTGGATACTGGTAAGATTGAAATTGGTGGAACTCCATTGAACAACAATTACTTCTTCAATCTGGCGAAAAACAGACCGGAAGGTGCACAGGGCGGTCAGTATTACAGTGGTGGCTTTGGACTCGTCTGGAACTTCCCGGATGCCAAGAATATTACAGCAAGCTTTCTGACTGGTCATATCATTGCGCCATCTGGAAATGTGTCACTGATCGGCGGCAATCATGAAGGGCAGGTAATCGCACAGAATGTAAATGCGAGTTCGGAATCACATTTTTATCCATACAATGTGACAACAACCGAGACGACAACCACGGAAGCTACAACCACAGAAACAACGACGACAGAGACAACAACGACTGAGAGTACGACAACAGAAATAACAACGACTGAGAGCACGACCACAGAAAATGGAACAACAACTGAGATAGCTACAACGACCGAAACTGCAACGACCCGAGCAGCCTTAGTCGTGAACCCAAAGGCAAGCTCGACTTCCACACAGGTGCAGACACCGGTAGTTGTAGCAAGTGATGATACGGTGAAAACTGGAGATTCTATGGCGCTTGGTATCGTGATTACACTGCTGGTAGCGTCAGGTGGAGGACTGCTGTTATTTATAGCACTTCATGAACATAAAAAGAAATAATCTGCATATAAGTAGTTATAAGAGATAACGGATGCGTAAAATATGCAGATTATAAGACGATATCTGGCAGGAATCATCGTGGTAGTCTGTCTGCTTTCTTCTGTATTTTCGATGCAGAGCAGGCAGGTTGCTGTTTATCTGCCTATGCAGGCAAATACGGAGATGGAAAAGCGTGCGTGCTGGATTTCCTATATCGATATGGAATCGGAATTATCCGATAAAAGCGAGGCGGCTTTCCGGGCGAAGGTGCATGCCATGTATGATACCGTGAAAAGATATGGCTTAAATACGGTGATCGTACATGCGCGGGCAATGGGAGATGCCTTTTATCCATCGGACTATTTTCCGTATTCCGAATATATGTCCAAATCCCGGACATATCCGGGCTATGATCCGTATGAGATCATGGTAGCTGTGGCACATGAGGAGGGACTTCGTTTTGAGGCGTGGATCAATCCGTATCGGCTGTCGCTGGGGGAAGAAACGACGGCAAGCTTTGAACATACACCGTTCTATGCGAAATACCAGTCTATGATACTTGAATATCAGGGGCAAAATGGTACATGTCTGGTGTTGGATCCGCAAAGTGCGGAGGCACAGCAGTTAGTCGTAAATCAGGTGGCAGAGATCTTAGAACGCTATCCAGTGGATGGTATTCATTTCGATGATTATTTCTTTGTTGACGGCATGCAGGATACGCTGCCACAGGAAGAAAAAATGCAGGCGGTAAATGCACTTGTCCAGAAAGTATACCAGACGGTCAAACAGAAACGTCCAGACTGTGAGTTCGGAATCAGTCCGGCAGGAAATCCGGATTATGCACGAAGTCAGGGGGCAGATATTGATACGTGGCTTTCACAGGAAGGATATGTGGATTATGTGATGCCGCAGATTTACTGGACGGATCGCTATGTGACAGATGGAAAAGAAGTTCCGATGTTTTCGAACCGGTGCGAGGTATGGCAGACGCTGCATACGAACCCGGAGATTAAGCTGTATGCCGGGCTTGCACTCTACCGGGTGGGGGAAACTTCAGATACCGATCTGGACTGGGCGCTTCGCGAGGATAATCTGGCAACACAATGTGCGCATATCTATGGCATGGGATATGATGGATTTGCGTTGTTCCGATATGCTTATCTGAAGGAGAATGGTACACAGGTGGAACTTCAGAATCTATATAGCTATCTCAAAAAACAGGCGGGTATTCTGACTTCTGAAGTGGATGCTGGTATTGTATATACGGTTCATATGCAGACTTTTGGCTGGCAGGAAGCAAAAATGGACGGCATTGTGGCAGGATATACAAAGCAGGAAAAATCCGTTGAAGCGGTGCGCATCCAGCTTGGCGCATATGTCCCGAAAGGAAATGTCCGGTATGCGGTTGAGACGGCACAGGGACAAAGTGCATGGCGGAAGGACGGCGAACAGGCGGGCAGTGTTGGACAGAAGGAACCGCTGCTTGGAATCCGGATCAATCTCACAGGCGGAATCTCAGATTCCTATGATATTTTGTACCGCGTTTATGTGTCGGCACAGGGCTGGACGGACTGGGGAAAAAATGGCACGTATACTGGAGGCGGTACGATACAGGCATTGCAGGTAAAACTTGTAAAAAAGGCGGAATAGGTACTTGCAAAACAATAAAAACATGTTATAATATATAAGACTTGAATACAGATGACGCAGAGTGGGTTATAAAAACCCACTCTTTGTTTTTGAAAAGGCAAAAAAGTCAGAAAGGTGGCAGACGTGAAAAAACAGGAAATTGAACAACACTGCACAGAACTTGTGACTCCGATTATCGAAGAGCATGGGTTTGAGCTAGTGGATGTAGAGTACGTAAAGGAAGGCTCTGATTATTATCTGCGTGTGTATGCGGATAAGGAAGGCGGCATCAATATTGATGACTGTGTTCTGATCAGCCGGAGCTTGGAGGAAAAACTGGATGCTGCGGACCGGATGACAGACCCGTATATTTTGGAAGTAAGCTCACCGGGACTTACAAGACCGCTCAAGAAGGACAAGGATTTTAAACGGAATCTTGGCAAAAAGGTAGAGGTAAAACTTTACCGTGCGGTGGATGGCAGTAAGGAATTCGAGGCAATCCTGACAGGATACACTGATACGACGATCACATTGCAGCTCGATCCGGCGGAAGAACCAAAAGAATTTTCAAGAAACGATATTTCTATGATAAGATTGGCATTTGAGTAGAAGAGGAGGATAAAAAAATGTCAGAGATTATTGATGCTTTAAATCAATTAGAGCGCGAAAAAAGTGTCAGCAAGGAACTGGTGATGGAGGCGATTGAAAAATCACTGGTTGCAGCATGTGAGAAAGATTATGGAAAGAATGTACTTGTGGAAGCACATATGGACCGTGAGACTGGTGCGATCACAGTTGTACGCAAGAAGGAAGTTGTAGAGGAAGTCGAGAATGATGAGAATCAGATTTCCCTGACAGAAGCAAAAGCAATGGATGACAAGTACGAGATCGGTGATTTCGTAGAGTATCCACTGGAGTCTATGGACTTTGGACGTATGGCAGCACAGAAGGCAAGAAGCATTATCATCCAGAACATCAAAGAGGGTGAGCGTGATGCGATCTACGAGCGTTTTGCCTGCAAGGAGCATGACATTGTAAACGGTGTGGTACAGCGTTTCGTAGACAATACGATCTATATCAGCCTCGATGAGAAGACAGAGACCAGACTCAAGGAAAATGAGCAGGTAAAATCAGAGCATTACAAGGTTGGCGACCATATTAAGCTGTATGTGGTTGAAGTGAAAAAACCGGAGAAGAAAGAAAACAAGCGTAAGGACGGCAAGGATAAGAAGAACAATACAGGTATTAACATCCACGTATCCCGTACCCATCCAGAGCTTGTAAAGCGTTTGTTTGAAAATGAGATTGAAGAGATCCAGAATGGTGTTGTAGAGATCATGGGTATCTCTAGAGATGCAGGTTCCCGTTCGAAGCTTGCAGTTCGTTCGTTAGATCCAAACGTAGATCCAGTTGGTGCCTGCGTTGGTATGGCAGGTGCGAGAGTCAATACAATCGTCGATGATTTAAAGGGCGAGAAGATCGATGTTATCGCATGGGATGAAGATCCAGAGGTTTATATCAAGAATGCATTAAGCCCATCCGATGTAATCTGGGTACAGGCGTACACAGAAGAGCAGGACGGAAAGCAGAAGAAGTGTGCAAGAGTTGTTGTACCAGACGATCAGCTTTCCCTTGCAATTGGTAAGGAAGGACAGAACGCAAGTCTGGCTGCAAAGCTGACAGGCTATAAGATTGATATCAAGAGTGAGTCACAGGCACGTGATCTGGGTATGATTATAGATGATTATGACGACGATTACGCCGATGACTATGAAGATGAGGAGTAGATAACTTGGCAAAGCAGATACCACTTCGACAGTGTGTAGGCTGTCGGGAGATGAAACCAAAGACAGAGCTTGTCAGAGTCATTAAGACGCCGGAAGATGAGATATGTCTGGACAAGACCGGAAGAAAAAATGGGCGTGGTGCTTACATCTGTCTGAATCAGGCGTGCTTGGAGAAAGCAAAGAAAACAAAAGCACTGGAGCGTTCGTTGAAGACGGAAATTCCGGAAGAAATCTACCAGACCATCGCAGAGGAGATGATATAGTTGGCACAAAATCAGAATCGTGCATTGTCTATGCTTTCGATTGCTGCAAAAGCAGGAAAAGTACAGAGCGGCGGATTCCTGACCGAGAAAGCGATTCAGGAGGGCGTTGCATATTTCGTGATCATCGCAGAGGACTGTCTCTTATACACATCTGACGCTGC
>ENA-OYZG01000599-OYZG01000599.1-human-gut-metagenome-genome-assembly--contig:-NODE-599-length-10269-cov-4.480713_pt1 | contig 10269 bp, 10 predicted proteins | sample MGYA00244071_ERZ653466 | MGnify/ENA primary metagenome ERZ653466 (study PRJEB26926, sample SAMN06165150) | human gut metagenome | biome: ENVO:00009003; feature: ENVO:2100002; material: ENVO:00002003...
GACGTGCTTGTCGGCACGCAGATGATCGCAAAAGGACACGATTTCCAGAACGTTACTCTTGTCGGGATTTTGGACGCCGATTTCAGTTTGTATCTTTCCGATTACAGAAGTAACGAGCGAACGTTCCAGCTTATCACGCAGGTTGCGGGGCGCGCGGGGCGCGCGGGTAAAAGCGGAAAGGTCATTATCCAGACCTATACGCCGCGCCATTACGTTTTCAGATACGCCGCCTCGTACGACTACAAAAACTTTTATCTGAAAGAAAAAAACACAAGGGAAGTCACCAAATTCCCGCCGTTTACGAACATAGTTCGTATCCTTATTACGTCGACGTCCGACCGGAAGGCGATGGACGCCGCAAAAAACATAAACGAGAAAATGAAAGTCCTGCTTGAAGAATTCCAGCCCGACTTTATATATTACAAAGGCTCGAAAGCACCCGTAACCCGCATTCAGAACAGGTACAGATACCAGCTTCTGATGCGTATAAAACCGCAGAATTTCGAAACCGTCAAACAGCGTATTTTCGAAATCAACGACGCATATCGCGGCAAAGACGGGCTGTGGGTTTTCGTGGAAATCAATCCGCAGTCGCTTGTTTAAGAAATTATAAAAAAAGAGGCATATTATGGCAATAAGACAAATTACGAAAGAAGGCGATCCCGCGCTGCGAAAAAAGTGCCGCCCCGTGACGGAATTCAACGAAAGACTCGGCGTGCTTATCGACGATATGTGGGATACCATGTATAAAGCGGACGGAGTAGGGCTTGCCGCGCCGCAGGTCAGCGTTTTAAGACGTATCGCGGTCGTCGACGTCGAGGACGGCAATAAGTACGAACTTGTCAACCCCGTCATCGTCGAAAGCGAGGGCAGTCAGGTGGGGCAGGAAGGCTGTCTTTCGATCCCCGGCTACAACTGCAACGTGAAAAGACCTTACCGCGTCAAGGTGACGGCGTTCGACCGCTTCGGCAACGAACAAACGTACGACGTGCATGGCTTCCCGGCGGTCGCGTTCTGTCACGAAATCGACCATCTTGACGGTATCCTTTTCAAGGATAAAAAAACAGACGAACCTGTCGACAAATAATATGAGAGTGATTTTTATGGGCACGCCGGATTTTTCCGTGCCGTGTCTTGAACAACTTATAAACAGCCACCACGAGGTTATCGCGGTTGTCACGCAGCCCGATCGCCCGAGAAACCGCGGCGTCGTATCGGCGTGTCCCGTCAAGGTGTGCGCCGAAAAACACGGGCTGAAAGTTTTGCAGTACGAAAAGGTGAGCCGTGAAGGCATCGACGATATCCGCGCGCTTAATCCCGACGTCATCGTTACCGCCGCGTTCGGACAAATGCTGTCGCGCGACTTCCTTTCGGTCGCTCCGCACGGCGTCATTAACGTGCATGCCTCGCTGTTGCCGAAATACCGCGGAAGTTCGCCAATACAGTGGGCAGTCATCAACGGCGAAAAGGAAACGGGCGTGACAATTATGCAGACCGCTTATAAAATGGACAGCGGCGATATTATTCTGCAAAAAAGTATTCCCGTGGGCGAAGACGAAACTGCGGGGGAACTTTTTGAAAAACTTTCGGCGCTCGGCGCGCCCGCGCTTATCGAGGCACTTGATTTGATTGAAAGCGGAAAAGCGACTTTCACGCCGCAAAACGAAGACGAAATGACTTATTTCCCCATGCTTAAAAAAGAAGACGGCGAAATAGATTTTTCGATGTCGGCAACCGATATCAAACACAGGATTCAGGGCTTGACTCCGTGGCCGTCGGCATACACCACGTGCGGCGGAAAGAAGATGAAAATCATCAAAGCGACGGTCGAAAATATGCAGGGAAGTCCCAAACAGGTGCTGAAAGCCGACAAGGACGGGCTTATCGTCGCGTGCGGTAAAGACGCCTTGAACATTCAAATTCTGCAACCCGAAAACGGCAGGAAAATGAGCGCGAAAGATTATCTTCTCGGTCATCGTATCGCCGTTGGGGAAGAACTGTAATTATGACAAATTACCTTTTTTCAAGCTACAACGCGCTTTCAAAAATTTTCAAAGAAGGAGCGTACGTGTCCGACGCCGTATATAAAGAAATCGAGGGCGACGAAAATGCTGATATTATTTATCGCATCGTGATGGGCGTGCTTGAAAAAAACAACGAACTTGACTTTAAGTTGTCAAAACTTGTGGATAAACGCCCGAAAAGTGCAATTTGCATAGTTTTGAAACAGGGGATATATTGTTTGGATTATATGGATTCTTTGCCCGATTACGCCGTTGTCAACAACAGCGTAGACCTTGCAAAAACCATAAACAAGGGCGCGTACAAAGGCTTTGTCAACGCCGTGCTGAAACGCGCGGCAACCGAAAAAATAAGTCTGCCCGACGGCGACGGCACATATGCGCTTTCGATAAGGTACGGTTATCCCGAATGGGCGATAAACAAGATCTTTTCGGAATACGGGCGGGAAAAAGGCAAAGAGATTGTCGCGGCACAAAAACGCGGTGGCACCCACGTGAGAACCAACAATCTTATTTATTCGGACGAAAAGTTTGAACGTGACCTTGAAAACGCCGAATATAAATTTGAAAAAACAAAGACGGGTTATTACGTTTCGATGAATCCGCTTCTGAAAAAATTGTTTATCGAAGGGCGGATTACTTATCAGTCGCTGACGTCGACGTACGCCGCGCTCGCGCTTGACGTAAAAGACGGGCAAAACGTGCTGGACGTATGTTCCGCGCCCGGCGGCAAAGCTATATTTGTCGCCGAAAAAAACCCGACTGCAAACGTCGTTGCTTGCGATATTCATCCGCACAGGGTGGAACTTATCGGGGCGTATGCAAGGCGCATGCACGTGAAAAACGTGACGCCGACGCTTTTTGACGGGACGGCGTTCAATAAGGAATGGGCGGGGTATTTCGACAGAGTGCTTTGCGACGTGCCGTGCAGCGCGATGGGCGTCGTCAAAAAACAGCCCGACGTACTTCTGAACAGAAACGAGAACGATATTGCCGCGTTGAAAAAGGTGCAGTATTCGATACTCGACAACGCAAAAAACTACGTGAAAAGAGGCGGGCTTCTGGTGTATTCGACCTGCACGATTTTCAAGGAAGAAAACGACGACAACGTCGAAGAATTTTTGAAAAACAATAACGATTTTGAAAAATATCCGTCGGAATTCGACGGTCAATACCTGCCTTGCGACACGCACGACGGGTTCTTTATAAGGAGATTAAGGCGCAAATGAAAACGGCTTTGTCAAACTTCAACGAAGCGGAACTTTCCGAAATTCTGAAAACTTTCGGAGAGCCGTCTTATCGCGCCAAACAGCTGTTTAAATGGGTTCATCAGGCAACGCCGTTCGATAAAATGTCGAATTTGCCAAAAAGCCTTACCTCAAAGCTTTCGGAAGAATACGTCGTGACGGGCGTGAGCATTTTCAAAAAACTCGTGTCGCGCGACGGCACGGTGAAATATCTTTTCGCGCTGGACGACGGCAATATCGTCGAAGGCGTACTGATGAGATATAAATACGGCAATACTTTGTGCGTATCGACGCAGGTCGGTTGCCGTATGAACTGCGCTTTCTGTGCGTCGGGCATCGACGGGCTTATTAGAAACCTGACGGCGGGGGAAATCCTTGGCGAGATTCTGGAAGTCAACCGCGACGAAGGCGCAACCGCCGACAAGCGCGCTGTTACGAACGTCGTGCTTATGGGCAGTGGGGAGCCGCTTGACAACTATGACGAGGTCACGAAATTTTTGCGACTTTTAAACGACAAGGACGGCATCAACGTGTCCGAAAGAAACGTGTCGTTGTCGACGTGTGGCATCACCGATAAAATAAGAAAACTTGCCGACGACGGGTTCAGCGTAACCCTTACGATATCGCTGCACGCCCCGACCGACGAAATACGAAAAACCATAATGCCCACGGCAAACAAATATAAAATCGCGGATATTCTTGACGCCGCGAAATATTACTTTGACAAAACGGGCAGGCGATACATTTTCGAATACGCGCTGATTAAAGGCGTCAACGACGGCAAGGAAAATATGTTAACGCTTGCAAAAGTGCTGAAAGGAAAACCGTGCCACGTCAACCTTATCAGGCTTAATTACGTCAAGGAAAAGGGCTTGCGCGGGGCGGACGACGCCGAAGAAATGAAAAAGATTCTGGAAGAAAACGGCATTTCGGCAACGGTACGCCGCACCATGGGCAGCGACATCGACGGCGCGTGCGGACAACTTCGCAGGAGATACGTGAATGATTGACGGGCTTGTGATAAAGGGCGTTGCTTCCCGATATAAGGTCGATACGGCGGACGGAATCGTCACGTCCTATGCGCGCGGAAAACTCAAAATCGACGGCGAAATCCGCGTCGGCGACAAGGTCGGCGTCGAAAAACAGGGCAAAGATTTCGTAATCGCAAAGGTGTACGAACGGAAAAATGCGCTGATACGCCCGTACGTCGCGAACGTGGACGTGTGTTTTATCGTAATCGCGCCCGTGCCCGCGCCCGACTTTATGCTGGTTGACAAAATCATCGTCAACGCAAGAATGAACGGTATCGAGCCGGTGCTTTTAATCAACAAAACGGATATTGCTGACGACAGTTTCGTGAAATGTACAGAAAGCGATTATCGGGACGTGTTGGACGTAATCGCGACAAGCGCGAAAACAAAACTTAACAAGGATAAAATTTTTGAAAAAACAAAAGGGAAAACGGCGTGTCTTGCGGGACAATCCGCTGTCGGAAAATCGAGTTTGCTCAACATGCTGACGGGGACGGAATCGCAGGAAACGGGTGGTCTTTCCAAAAAAACCGAAAGGGGAAAACACACCACGAGGCAGTCGGAAATACTTGTCGTCGGCGGCGCGAGAATCATCGACACGTGCGGATTTTCGATGCTGGAACTTCCCGAAAATTTCCGCCCGCAGGAACTTGTATATTTTTATGACGAGTTTGCGCCGTATGCCGGAAAGTGCAGATTCCGCACCGGCTGCACTCACATAAAAGAGCCCGATTGCGCCGTCAAAGACGCCGTCGAAAACGGAAAAATATCGAAAAACAGATACGAAAGGTATTGCGTTTTATACAACGAACTGAATGAGAAATGGAGGAAAAGATATGAGTAAAGTTAAAGTTGCGCCAAGCATTTTATCGGCGGATTTCGCAAAGATGGCGGAAGCCGTCCAAAACCTTGACAAGTGGCATGCCGACGTCATTCACTGCGACGTAATGGACGGTGTTTTCGTGCCCAACATCACGTTTGGTATGGACATGATAAAAGCGCTCCGAAAATACACAAACGGCATTTTAGACGTGCATTTGATGATAATAAAGCCCGAAAAGTATATTCCGCAGTTTATTGCGGCGGGCGCGGACGTCATCACTTTCCACCCCGACGCGTCGGACGACGTAGCGGGCGCGTTGAAGACGATAAAAGACGCGGGCAAGAAGTGCGGACTTGTCTTAAACCCCGACAAACCGTTGTCGATGATCGAGCCGTACCTTGATATTATCGACGTCGTTATCATTATGGGCGTGTACGCGGGATTCGGCGGACAATCGTTCATTCCCGAAACCCTTGATAAAATCCGCGAGTGCAAAAAACTCATCGGAGACAGGAACATCGAAATCGAGATGGACGGCGGCGCAAGCCCGAAAAACTTTAAGGAATTGAAAGAAGCAGGCACCGATATCATCGTTGCGGGCAGCGCGGTTTTCAAAGCCGAAGATCCCGCAGCCGTTATCGAGCAAATACACAACGTTTAAGGAGCATATTATGGCAGACAAAGAAAAAGAAATTCTTGAAGAAAATTATAACCTCGACGAAGACTTCGAAGACGAAGAAGAAATCGTCACTCTTCATAACGAAAACACCGATAAGGACGAAGACTTCCGCGTCGTATGGTATATCGAAGACGGCGGGAAAAATTATCTTTTCCTTAATCCCGTCGATCCCAGCGACGACATCGCCGAGGACGAAGTGCTTATCTGCGAATACGGCGAGACAAAAAACGGAGAAGAATTCGTAAATCCCGTCGACGACGAAAAGGAACTTGAAAGAATTTACAACCTGTACGTCAAAGAGTACGAAGAGGCGGCAAAGGACGAATAATTTGGGTTGCGCCTTCCTTAAAACCCGCACGTTTTCGGGAAAATCGCGCGCTTTATTGTTATTTAATATAAAAATAGGACAAATTTTGTGCGAAAATACCTTAAAATCGCTTGTCGGTTTTCGTTTTATATGCTAAACTCTTTGAGTATGACTTCGGGCGGTCCTCTGTTACGGACAATCGGGAACACGAACGCTTAGTTAATTTTTTTGGAGGTAAAGTCAAAATGAGCAACATTATCGATTTAATTGAAAGCGAAGGTATCAGAAAAGATATTCCCGATTTCCAGCCGGGCGACACCGTCAGAGTGTTCGTTAAGGTCGTTGAAGGCAACCGCGAACGTCTTCAAGCATACGAGGGATTGGTTATCGCCAGAAAGAACGGCGGCATCCGCGAAACGTTTACCGTACGTCGTATTTCCTACGGTGTCGGCGTTGAACGTACGTTCCCCCTTCATTCCCCGAAGATCGACCACATCGAGATAGTCCGTTACGGCAAAGTACGTCGCGCAAAACTGTACTATATCCGTGACCTCAAAGGCAAGGCTGCGAAAGTCGAAGAAATCAGGAAATAATAATAAAAATAAAATTGCAGTTTGCCGCGGCAAACTGCAATTTTGCTATTTTTGAGGATTTTATGAAAAAAACAATCTGCACGATTCTTGCCGTAATTATGATTGTCGGATGCTTTTTCGCATTCACCGCGTGCAACGATGACGCTTACGGAAAGGAACTTATCGAAAACGGCTCGTTCGACAACGGTTCAAGCGGTTGGTATATCGCGAAAGCCATCGACAACAGCAAAGACGGCACGACCATAAAAAAGATCGATGACGACGACAACGCTTATCTCGTTCTGAACAACGGCAGCACCGTCGGCAACTACGTCAGGCTTTATCAGCGCGTCGCCGTCAGGAAAAACGGCATTTATAAGGTTACCGCGCGCATAAGAAACGACAGCCTTAAAATCGGCTCGGACGACACGTATCAGGGTGGCGGTATCGAAATCACCGAAAACGGCGCAAGAATTATTGCGTCGGGCATCGAGGTTTCGGAAAACTGGACGACTTATACCGCATACGTCAAACCCACGAACACGAACGAAATCACCGTCGCGATGACGCTTGGCGCAAATGGTGAAAAAACAATCGGTCAGGCTTGCTTCGACGACGTGTCGGTGCAAAGAGTAAGGGCAAAAGACGTTTCGGGCGAAATCGTAAAAATCAAGAAACCGCACGAGAAAGAATACCCGCTTTCCACAAAAACGGGCAACGTTTACATCATTATGCTTGCAATCGCGACCGCCGCGATTATCGCCGGCGCATACGTCGCGTATCGTTACCTTCTGAACAGGGAAGACAAGCCCTTGCTTAAAAAGTCGTGGATGACCGCGGGCGCGCTTGCTTTTATCGCGCTTCTGATCCGCTTTATTCTGGCGGGCGTTCTGTTCGACCAGTCGGGTACTGCGGCGTTACGCGCAACGCTTTGGGACATTGCGGGACAAGATATCGGCTCGGCAGGGCTTAAATATACGCAATACGCGCCGCTACAACTTTACTATATGTGGATTGTCGGCAAAATCACCCTCGGCAATTACAGTCTGAGTACGCTCAACGTTTTGTTGCAACTCGTCCCGATAATCTTAGAAGGCGCAACCGTCGTGATGATTTACTACTTTGCGAAGAAGTACGCTTCCGACGCGATTTCCGCGCTTCTTGCGCTCGTTTATGCGGTGCTTCCCGTTATGTTCACGCTTTCGGGCGGATACGACGTCGAAGTTCCCGTGCTTGTGTTCCTGCTGTTCGTCACGTTCTACGCGCTGACCGAAAAGGATTTCGTTATGCTTCTTATCGGAAGTTTGCTGACTTGCCTGTGGTCGCCGATCGGCATTTACGTATTGCCGTTCATCGTTGCGTACGAAGTGTACATTATGGCAAAAACGAAGGACAAAAAGACGATTATCACGATTTGCGTCGGCTGGTTTGTGAGTTTCTGGCTGTTCCTGCTTATTTCGGCGGGCGCGGTTGCGTCCATGTTCAAAGCGGGACATATCGTGTATATCTTTAAGAATTATTACCTTAATATGTTCAACAAGCAGGTTTGCGTGTCCAACGCGTTCAACCTTTACGCCTTGTTCGGGCTTAACGGGTCATCGGTCAACAACACGGCGTTCTGGCTCAATATCGTATTCAGCGTGATTCTTATCGTTTACACGGTGTCGCTTTATTTCAAAAACTTCAACAGGGCGGAGCTTGTGCTTATCGCGGGATTCTTCCTTACGGCGATGTCGGTGTTCAGCCTTAATATGAACGAAGCGACGCTTGCAATAGGTCTTATTCTTTTGCTTATGTACGTTGCGGTCAGCGGCGAAGAAAGGCTGTTCTGGGTGTTCGGTATTCTGGCGTTTATGTCGTTTGTCAACGTTGCGACGATTATGAACTTCTCCGGATTCCTCGGTACGACGTTCAAAACCACGTACTTCAATAAGGGCGACGCGGGATACATCATCGCAAACATCATCGCCTGCATCACGGTGCTTTATTACGGCTGGGTTGTTTACGATATCACGACCAACGACAAGCGCGTGTTTATCCAACCCCTTAAAATCAAAGAAAAGAAAGAAATCTGATTTTCACCTTGAAAGCCTCGCAGACAGCGGGGCTTTTTTTTCGGATTTTTTTAACTTTAATTTATGCATATATATTATATAAATATATATAGGTTATACTTCCTTATAAAGTCGACGAAAAAACGCAAAAAAAATTACTTAAAACAGTTTTCAAATCGGAATTTATTTGCTACACTCTTATCTATAAGAAAAGGGGGCATATATGCTATCAAAAGTTATGTGTTACGCCCTGACGGGTATCGAAGGATACGCCGTCGACGTCGAAACAGATATCTCGGCAGGTCTTACGGGTATGGAAATCGTGGGGCTTGCGGGAACCGCCGTGAAAGAGTCCAAGGAGCGCATTCGTTCCGCAATCAAAAACAGCGGTATGATTTATCCGGCAAAAAGGATAACCGTCAATCTTGCGCCCGCCGACACGAAAAAAGACGGGCCGACTTTTGACCTTGCTCTTGCCGTCGGGATCCTTGCCGCGTCCGAGCAAATCGTGACGAAAAAGTACAAGGAATTCGTTTTTCTGGGCGAACTTTCGCTGGACGGGAAACTTCGCGGAGTATGCGGCGTGATGCCTCTTCTCATATCCGCCGTACAGCAGGGCTACACAAGGTTTATCGTGCCGAAAGACAACGCGAAAGAAGCCGCTTTCATCGAAGGCACGGAGGTTTTCGCGTTTGAAAAACTGTCGGAAGTCGTGGGCTTTCTGAACGGCGTCGAAAATTACCTTCCCGTGTTGCACACGTCGTACGACTCGTCGTTGAAAACGGGCGGATACGACGTCGATATGTCGGATATAAAAGGACAAGCCGTTGCGAAACGCGCCGTCGAAATCGCCGTAAGCGGCGGACACAATATCTTGCTTATGGGACCGCCCGGCGCAGGCAAAACGATGCTTGCAAGGTGCATTCCCACGATTATGCCGGATATGACCTTCGAAGAAGCCATCGAAGTCACGAAAATCCACAGCATAGCGGGGATTCTGGAAGCGGAACAAGGCATCGTCACAAGACGACCTTTTCGTACGCCGCACCATACGACGACAATCCCTGCGCTTATCGGCGGCGGGGCAAAGGCGGCTCCCGGCGAAGTCAGTCTTGCACACAACGGCGTGCTGTTTCTGGACGAAATGCCCGAATATCAACGCCATACGCTGGAATCGCTCCGACAGCCCCTGGAAGACAAGAAAGTCACGGTATCGCGCGTGCAACGCACCGTCGATTATCCCGCAAACTTTATGCTTGTCGCAAGTATGAATCCGTGTCCGTGCGGAAATTACGGCAGCAAAACCGCGGAATGTAAATGCACCGCAAGGGAAATAAGAAATTACCTCGGGAAAATTTCCGGACCGCTCCTTGACAGAATCGATTTGCAAATCGAGGTCGATAATATCTCATACGGGGAGCTTACCGACAGAACCTCGCTTGAAACGTCAAAGGACGTCAAAGCCCGCGCCGACAAGGCAAGGGAAATACAGCTGTCTCTTATACACATCTGACCGCTGCCGACGACTAGTCGAG
>ENA-OYZG01000603-OYZG01000603.1-human-gut-metagenome-genome-assembly--contig:-NODE-603-length-10249-cov-5.121640_pt1 | contig 10249 bp, 10 predicted proteins | sample MGYA00244071_ERZ653466 | MGnify/ENA primary metagenome ERZ653466 (study PRJEB26926, sample SAMN06165150) | human gut metagenome | biome: ENVO:00009003; feature: ENVO:2100002; material: ENVO:00002003...
AGATCACAAAATTAGGCGATACCCCGAAAATGTGCGAGGTCTACCACCTTGACCCGGCTTATCGTAGGATGGTCGTTGACCAGTATCTGGTGTTCTACCGCGTCAACGATGAAAACAAGATCGTGGAGATTCACCGTGTGCTGCGAGGTGCTTGGAATCTGCCGCAGTATCTGGAATAAATTCAGGTTCGGCTGCTGTTGACAATGCTCCACCACATCCCCAGACCATTCGGTCTGGGGATTTTTTTGTGGTTGGCAGTAGCAGGACGTCTGCCTGTCAATTCCGGCATCTTGGGGTGTATTTTTTTGACGGGTGTGGTATACTTGGATTTGACTCAGAAGAGCAATAAATTTCAGAAGGAATGGAATCATGTCAAAGGATGAATATCTGATCACCGATGCGCCCCTGAAAGCGCTGACGGTTTTTGCAATGCCGATGATCCTCGGCAGCTTTTTCCAGCAGGTCTACAACATGGCCGACTCCATCATCGTCGGTCAGTTTGTTGGTTCCTCCGCGCTTGCGGCTGTCGGTGCCTGTGCTGCGCTGACCAACGTTTTTATTTGTGTGGCGCTTGGTGCAGGTGTGGGTGCAGGCGTGCTTGTAAGCCGCTATTTTGGTGCCAAAGACTATGGCAAAATGAAGACCATCGTGTCAACATCCCTGCTCAGCTTTTTGATCCTGAGCATCGTCCTTGGCGTTTTTGGCTTTTGCTTTTCCCATTCGATGATGAGCGGCTTGCAGACCCCTGCCGACATTCTGGAAGATGCAGTGCTGTACCTGCGGGTCTATTTTGCAGGCTTCCCGTTCCTGTTCATGTACAACATTCTTTCCACCATGTTCACCTCTATCGGGGAATCCAAGATCCCGCTGGGACTGCTGATCTTCTCGTCCATCCTGAATATCTTTATGGATCTCTGGATGGTAGCCGGTCTTGATCTCGGCGTGTTCGGCGCAGCCCTTGCGACCCTGATCGCACAGGGCATTTCTGCTGTGTTCTCGCTTTTGATCTTCTTTGCGCGGATGCGGCGGTACAAAAGCCCCTTTCACTGGTTCGACGGGCAGGAGCTGCAGTCCATGCTCCGCCTTGCCGTCCCGTCGATTTTACAGCAGTCCACCGTGTCCATCGGTATGATGATCGTGCAGGCTGTGGTAAATCCCTTTGGCACACAGGCACTTGCAGGGTATTCGGCAACGATGCGGGTAGAGAATGTTTTCTCCCTGATCTTTGTATCCATCGGCAATGCCGTTTCGCCCTACGTTTCCCAGAATCTCGGCGCAAAGAAAACCGATCGTCTCAAAAAAGGCTACCACGCCGCACTGATTCTGGATCTCTGCTTTGCCGTTCTTGCATTCGTGGTCATCGAGACCCTGCATACCCAGATCTCCTCGCTGTTCTTGGGCAAGGACGGAACCGCGTTGGCTTATCAGGTGTCCGGTGATTACATGAGATGGCTCGGCTATTTCTTCATCTTCATGGGCATCAAGATGGCGACCGACGGCGTCCTGCGCGGGCTTGGCGTCATGCGCCCGTTTCTTATTGCCAATATGGTAAACCTTGCGATCCGTCTGTCCGTTGCCCTGATCTGCGCACCGCGTTTCGGCATCGCCTTTGTCTGGCTTGCCGTCCCGGCGGGCTGGCTGGCAAACTTCCTTGTCTCCTATGCGGCGCTCAGAAGATCGTGGCCCGCAGACAATGCGGCTTCCACCCGATAACCTCTGTTTCTGGCAAAGTTTGGAACTTCGCACCCCTTGATCAAAGCCTCTGACCTCGGTCAGGGGCTTTTTTGCTGCGTCATCCACCCGTCCATGCTGGAGCGGAACGGCACAAAATACCCCCGGCAGGCTATCGTTCTTGCGGCGGCAGCCTGCCGGGGGGTATCGCGTTATCCTGTCAGAAGTTTTCTGCCTTACACCTCGTGCTCCGCCCAGTCCTGACTGCGGCCCACGGCCTTGTGCCAGCCCTTGACCAGTTTTTCCCGCTGGGCAGCGTCCATTTTGGGTTCAAACAGCTGGTTGCAGCTCCACAGGTGGCTGATCTCCTCCCGGCTCTTCCACACGCCGGTGGCAAGACCGGCCAGATACGCCGCACCAAGGGCGGTGGTCTCCCGGATGGCCGGGCGCAGCACCTCCTTGTTCAGGATATCGGACTGGAACTGCATCAGGAAGTGGTCGCGGCTGGCACCGCCGTCCACCTTCAGGGTGCTGATGGTGATATCGGTGTCCTTTTCCATCGCCCACATCAGGTCGGCGCTCTGGTAGGCGATGGATTCCTCGGCCGCGCGGATGATGTGGTTCTGGGTGGTGCCGCGGGTAATGCCCAGAATGGCACCCCGGGCATACATATCCCAGTAGGGCGCGCCCAGACCGGTAAAGGCTGGCACGATGTACACGCCGCCGTTGTCCGGCACCTTCTGGGCATAATACTCGGAATCGCAGCTGTCTTGAATGAGGTGCATCCCGTCCCGGATCCACTGGATGACTGCGCCGCCCACAAAGACGGAGCCTTCCAGCGCATACTCCACCTCGCCGTCAAGGCTGATGGCGATGGTGGTGACCAGACCGTTCTTGCTCTGGTAGATCTTGTTGCCGGTGTTCATCAACAGGAAACAGCCGGTGCCGTAGGTGTTTTTCACGTCGCCGGGCTTAAAGCAGCCCTGCCCGAACAGCGCAGCCTGCTGGTCGCCCGCAATACCGGCTACCGGCACATCCACGCCCTGAATGTTGGTGTAGCCGTATACCTCGCTGGAGTCTTTCACACTGGGCAGGATGCAGCGGGGGATGTCCAGTGCCTTGAGCAGGGTGTCATCCCAATCCAGCGTGCGGATGTTGTACAGCATGGTGCGGCTGGCGTTGGTGCGGTCGGTAACGTGCACCTTGCCGCCGGTCAGCTTCCAGACCAGCCAAGTGTCCACCGTGCCGAACAAAAGCTCCCCTGCTTCGGCCTTTTCCCGTGCACCGGGGACGTTCTCTAAGATCCACTTGATCTTGGTGGCAGAGAAATAGGCGTCCGGCACAAGGCCGGTGTTTTCCCGGATATAGTCCGCCATGCCGGGGGTCCGGAGCAGCTCGTCCACAAGGGGCGCGGTGCGGCGGCACTGCCAGACGATGGCGTTATACACCGGGCGTCCGGTGTTCTTATCCCACAGGATCGTAGTCTCGCGCTGGTTGGTGATACCGATGCCCGCAATGTCCCTGGGGTCTACGCCGCTCTGGGCAATGACCTCGTTCATCACGCCGTACTGGCTGGACCAGATCTCCATAGGGTTGTGCTCCACCCAGCCCTGATGGGGGTAGATCTGCTCAAATTCCCGCTGCTGCACGCAGACAATGTTCTGCTCGTTGTCAAACAGGATCGCCCGGCTGCTGGTAGTGCCCTGATCCAATGAGAGGATATATTTGGTCTGGCTCATAATGCTCTCTCCTTGCTCTGAAGCTTGAGCGCAAAACAAAAAAGAGCGCACCAAACAAAGCCATCTGCTCTGTCTGTCGCTCTCCTGCTCTGCGCAAACATATTCTGTGCTTATTGTACACGCTCCGCAAGCAAAATACAAGCATCCGCGCAATTTTTGGATATTCCGTACAACACCGCCGCCCCGCCGTTGAACACTCTGCCGAAAGACATTTAAAATGCGCTCCTCCTCTCCCCTCCTCTTATAAAAAAGGATAGCGGAACACCACCGGTGTTCCGCTATCCCAAAATTCATATCACTCGATCAGGCCGTTGAGCAGGGTCAGGCACTTGCGGCTGTGCAGCTTGCGGATGGCCTTGGCCTCGATCTGGCGCACACGCTCGCGGGTGACGCCGAAGTCGCGGCCGACCTCTTCCAGCGTGCGGGGACGGCCGTCGTCCAGACCAAAGCGCAGACGGATGACCTTTTCCTCGCGGGGGGTCAGGCTCTTGAGCGCCAGATTGATCTGCTGTGCCACCATGGCGCGGTCGGCTGCCTTGCCGGGTGCTTCGGCGTTTTCGTCAGCAACGAAATCGCCCAGAGAGGAATCCTCTTCCTCGCCCACGGGGCTTTCCAAGCTGGCGGGCTCCTGTGCCATGCGCTGGATCTCGCGCACGCGCTCCACGCTCATGTCCATGGCCTTTGCCAGCTCTTCCGGGGTGGGCTCGTGACCGTTCTGGTACACCAGCTGGTTGGTGGCCTGACGCATCCGGTTGATGGTCTCCACCATGTGCACCGGAATGCGGATGGTACGGGCCTGATCCGCGATGGCGCGGGTGATGGCCTGACGGATCCACCATGTAGCGTAGGTGGAGAAGCGGAAGCCGCGGTCGCAGTCGAACTTTTCCGCAGCCTTGATCAGGCCGATGTTGCCCTCCTGAATGAGATCAAGGAAGGCCAGATTATGGCCGACGTGCTTCTTGGCGATGGACACCACCAGACGCAGGTTTGCTTCGCTCAGGCTGCGGCGGGCGTTCAGGCCGTCGCGGCGGGTCTTGAGCAGCTCCTGACGGCGCTCCTCGCTCAGAGGGCCGTTTTCCACGGCTTCCATGGCCTTTTCCTCGTCTGCCTTTTCCTCGGCATCCTCGGCGGACTTTTCGCTGTCCTCGTCCAGATCCTCGTTGTAGCTGCGGCTGTTCTCGTCCTCTTCAAAAGAGAAACGGGCGCTGTTCTTCTTGATGTACTCCGGTGCGTCGTACTTCTGGCGGTCTGCCTGCAGAATGTGCGCAGCCTCGGCACCGGCATGGATGCGGCGGCTCAGCTCCACCTCCTGCTCGGCGCTCAGCAGCGGGATCTGACCGATCTGCTTGAGGTAGTTCTTCACCGGGTCGTCCAGCAGCTCGTCCATGGCAGCCTTCAGGTCTGCCGGGTTCTCCTCGGCATCCTCTTCGTTTTCATCGGCAAGGCCCATGTCATCGTTGTTGTTCTCGGCGTTCTCCACCTCAGCAATGATGCTGTCCACGTCCAGACTCGGCTCGTTCTCTTCCTCCAGGATCTTGATGCCGCGCTCTTCCAGCAGGGTGTAGAGGGTATCTACATCCATGCGGCATTGTGCCGCCAGCGCCTTGGCCTCCTGTGCAGAGAGGGTGCCCTCGCCCTTAGTCAACAGTTCCTTCAAAGTCATGCCCATTTTTTCTCTCCTTCCCGCTCCGGGGAAAATTGTGTAATATTGCCCTGTGCATCAGATCACAAGACCGCCGTTCACCCCGAACACCTGTCCGGTGATGTATCCGGCATCCTCGCCGGCCAGAAAGACCAGCAGCTTTGCAACTTCTTCCGGGGTGCCCAGCCGCCCCACAGGGGTCTCCTCGGCCAGCGCCGCCTTGTCCTCAGCGGTAAAAGCCGCCATCATGTCCGTCTCAATGACCCCCGGCGCTACGCAGTTCACCGTGATGCCGCTGGGGCCTTCTTCCTTGGCCAGTGCCTTGGTCAGGCCGATGAGCCCGGCTTTCGCGGCAGAATAGTGCACCTCGCAGCTGCCGCCGGTCTGGCCCCACATACTGCTCACGGTCAGAATGCGGCCCTGCTTGCGGCGGATCATGCCGGGCAGCGCCAGCTGGCACAGGTGGAACGCACCGCTCAGGTTCACGTCCAGCATCCGCTGCCACTCCTCCGGGGTGATGTCAGTAAACAGCTTCTGCTGCGCGATGCCGGCGTTGCACACCAGCACATCCACCCTGCCCATGGCCTGCTCCACCGCGTGGAACGCCAGCTCACAGCTGGCGCGGCTGGCTACATCGCACTGGATGGCGATGCACCCGGGCAGCTGCTGCTCCAGCGCAGCGGCGGCAGCGGCGTTCTGGTGGTAAAGCACCGCCACCTGATACCCTGCTGCCGCAAAAGCGCGGGCAGCAGCAGCGCCGATACCCCGGTCGCCGCCGGAGATCAGCACCCGGCGCGCCGCAGCGGGTGCGGCAGGGGCAGGCCGTTCTTTTACAGGCTGCGGCGCAGGCTCTTCGGGCTGCGGCGGCGCAGGCGGCTGCGGCTCTGCGGGTTTTTCCAGCGTGATCACCCGGGTGGGTTCGTCCACCGCAGGCGCTGCCGGTTTTTCCAGCGTCATGATGCGGGTGGGCTCGTCCACCACCGGCTCCATCGGCGCAGCCGGTTTTGCAACCGGTGCGGCAAGGGGCTCCGGCGCAGGCTCTTCCTCCGGTGTCTGAAAGGTCAGTTCAAACTCGTCCTCGTACAAGAGTGTGTCCCTCCTGTTCGGTATTCTCGGCTCGGCGTAAGTGCGCCCAGCCGGAAAAACCCTGTGCCCATCCCCAGACAGTGCAGCGTTCCGTTCGTATGTCCGGCAAAGGTCCGGTGCTTTGGCGTGCCTGCCTGTACTTACGATGGGTTTCGACAAGATTCCATTGAATAATATACCACAATCCAGTTCAAAAAGAAAGTGGGAACTGCAATTTTTTACGCAGTTCCCACTATTTTTCCTTATTTTCCCCTGTTTTCGGGCACCGGGGACTTCCAGCGGGGTCTGCCCGCCCGCTTTTCCCGCAGGGAAACAAAAAACGCCTGCAAAAGCTGCTGCGCTTCGGTCTCCCGCAGCCCCTTTTCCACCACCGGGTGGTGGTTGAAGGGCAGCGCAAACAGGTCGGTCACCGAGCCGCAGCACCCGGCTTTGGTGTCGGCAGCGCCGTACACCACCCGGCGCAGACGGCTGTTGATGATGCCGCCCGCGCACATGGGGCAGGGCTCTAAGGTAACGAACAGCTCACACTCCCACAGCCGCCAGCCGCCCAGCGCCTTGCAGGCGGCATCAATGGCCAGCAGTTCCGCGTGGTGCAAAGCGTTTTTCTCGGTCTCCCGGGTGTTGTGCGCCATGGCTACCACCTCGCCGTGCCGCGCCACCACCGCGCCCACCGGCACCTCGCCCAAGGCGGCGGCTTTGGCGGCTTCTTCCAGCGCAAGACCCATCAGTTCAAAATCGGTCATGTATCCCATCCTCTCATCCCATCGCCAGCACCAGCAGATTGTTTGCACTGTGCAGCAGCATCCCCGGCCAGAGATGCCCGGTGCGGTCGGCAAGCCACCCAAGCCCCAGCCCGCACACCAGCGCATAGACCATGGCGGCGGCGCTGCCGTGCTGCAAGGCAAACAGCACCGCCTGCAAAAGAATGGCCTGTCCCCTGCCCAGCGGCTGCGCCCGGCGCTGCACCGCGCCCCGGAACACCCCTTCCTCCGCCAGCGGAGCCAGCAGGCAGACCCGGAAAAACCGTGCCGCGCCGCCCGGTGCAGCGGGCAGCAGCACCGCCAGCGCCTTGCCTGCCAGCAGATACCCAACCGCCCAGCCAAAGGCCGAAAGCAGTGCGGCGGTGCGGGGGTTCAGCTTGTGCATGGTCGGTCTCCTCCTGCTGTGGTTCGTTCCCGGTTATAGTATCATATCTGCCGCCGGGTACGCAAGGTTTCGGCGTTCTGTCGCGGCAAATTTATGCAAATTATTGACACATCGCCCTGAATGGTGGTATAATAATTTCCAACCTTTTTGATGAAAACGTTGCGTATACTGTATTTTACCGGTAGACCGGAGGTATTATTATGATCCGTATCCTCACCGATTCCGCGTGCGACATCCTGCCCGCCGAGGCGCAGCAGCTGGGCGTGACCGTGATCCCCCTGAATGTGACGCTGGAGGACGGCACCGTCCTGCGGGACGGCATCGACATGACCCCCAGCGAATACTATGCCCATCTGGCAGCCTGCCGCAAGCTGCCCACTACCAGCCAGCCCAGCCCGGAGCAGTTCGAGCAGCTGTATCTGGACGCTGCTGCCGCCGGGGACGAGGTGCTGGGCATCTTTTTGTCCGATGCCCTGTCCGGCACCGGCCAGTGCGCAAGACTTGCTGCCGACCTTGCCAACGTGGACAATGTGGTATTCGTGAACACCGAGAACGTCTGTCTGGGGCAGTCTTTGCTGGTGCGGCTGGCTGTGCAGCTGCGGGACGCCGGCAAGACGATCCACCAGATCGCCGCCGATCTGGAAAAGGCCAAGCAGCACCTGCATCTGGTAGCTGCCGTGGACGATCTGAAGTACCTGCGCAAGGGCGGCAGACTGTCTGCCGCCGCCGCTGTGGCGGGCGGGATGCTGGGCATCAAGCCCCTCATCACCATCAAGGACGGTAAGGTAGCCATGGCCGGTAAGGCCCGCGGCCTGCCCGGTGCCTACGTTGCGCTGTTCAAAAAGGTAGAAGAGCTGGGCGGCATCAGCGCCGCCGTGCCTGCGCTGGCCGGTTATACGCTGTCTGCCCGCGAGGTGCAGCCCATCCAGACCTACCTGCAGGATAATCTGCACCGTCCCGAGGCCCTGACCCGCCAGATCGGCTGCGTCATTGGCACCCACGCCGGCCCCGGCGCGTTCGGCCTGGCCTTCCTCGATGAGGGCTTCACCTTCTGATCTTACCCAATCAAAAAGAGGAACTGCTTTCCCGGCAGTTCCTCTTTTTTTGTTGGTTCATTCGTGTCCGATCTTCGACCAGTCAATCTCTTCGGCATCCACAAAGCCGCTGTCCTTCGCTTCTTCCAGCTGCTTTGCTTCCTCTGTGGTCAGCTTGGTGAAATCCGGATCCCATGCCAGTACCAGCTTTTTGATCAGCTCGTAGGCAAGGTTCTTGTCCGGGTCCGGCAGCATATCGATCATGTGTGCTGCATTCATTGCAATTTCAGACATCCTGCCACCTCCTTACAGCACCGCGTCCGAGACGATCTTGCCCAGCAGGAGCACCAGCACCACCAGCATCATGGGGCGGATGAAGCGGGCACCCTTTTTCAGGGCAAAATGGGAGCCCAGCAGGTTGCCCAGAATGTTGCTGATGGCGCAGGGGATGCCGATGTGGAACACCACCAGACCGTTCATCAGGTAGGTAAACAGACTGGCGTAGTTGCTGGCCAGATTGAGCACCTTGCCGTTGCCGTTGGCGGTGCGCAGGTCAAAGCCCATCAGGGTGGTAAAGGCAATGATGGCAAAGGTGCCGGTGCCCGGGCCCATAATGCCGTCGTACAGGCCGATGCCCAAACCGATGGCCAGCGCCAGTAAGATTTTTTTCAGATCCAGCGTGCCGTCGTCCCGGTTCTCATCCGGCAGGTTGCGCTGCCACAGGATGATGACCGCCGCCACCGGCAGGATGATGAACATCATGGTGCGCAGCATCTCGTCACTGAGCAGCAGCACGATGTGCGCGCCCAGCGCACTGCCCGCAAAGCTGCCGATTGCTGCAAGAACGCCCACCTTCACGTTTATGGCACCGCTTTTGAAAAAGTTTGCCGTGGCAAAGGTGGTGTCGCTCATAAGCTGATTGAAGGCGGCAATGGACGCCTGGATTTCGGGCAGCATCTTCCCGGCAAACGGCGAGTCCATATCGCGGAAGGCTGTCGCGAGGATTGCCCGCTGTGCCTTGGAGGGCAGCTTGTTAAACATTTCCTCCAACTGCTGTGAGCCTCCTTTGAATATGGCTTGATACAGAACTTTCTGCAAGTCGTTCTTGGCCTCGGCGGTCAGATTGCCCTTGCTGTCCCTGTCCACTTCCATGTGATCCGGCAGCAGCGGATACAGGCTGTCGATTTGCGAGCGGCCTGTGCGGATGATCTGACAGTAGCTGTTCCCATAAAGCAGCAGGTGTGTCAGCATGGTTTCCCGCCAGACAAAGCTGGTCATCTCGGGATTCGGCTCGTCGTGGAGCAGACGTTGAAGCGGATGGTCTTTGGCCTTGATGCTGCCGCTATCCGTCTGCTCGTAGACGTTAAAGGGCAGGCTGGCGATGGTTTCTGCGATAACGCGCACACAGGCATAGACCGTGGTCAGCTGAACCGCCGACTGCGCGGTGACGGACTTGCCCGAGCCGCTGGAGCCAAAGTAGAACGTGGGCGCGGAGCTGACCGCGTTTTGGGGCTTGTCCCGCGCCTTGAACAGGCCGGAAAAGGAAATTTTCATGGGCACCTCCGTGCGTTACAGGCCGCTGCCTGTCTTCTGATCGTGGCAGTCCTTACAAAGCGCCTGCCAGTTGCTTTCATCCCAAAAGAGCTTCATGTCGCCTCGGTGCGGGATGATGTGATCCACCACCGTGGCTGGGCTGAGTTTTCCTTGCCGCAGGCATTCCGCGCACAGCGGGTGCTTGCGCAAAAAGCGTCCCCGCGCGGTGCGCCAGCGACTCCCGTAACCGCGCTCTGTGGCGTTGCCACGAAGGCGATCAGCGGAAAAGTTTGAATGCTTCCGGCAATATACGCCGCTGTCGCACAGGTTGGGGCAGCCCGGATAGCGGCAGGGACGTTTGGGGCGTTTCGGCATAGGTTTTCCTCTCTACGATGCGT
>ENA-OYZG01000604-OYZG01000604.1-human-gut-metagenome-genome-assembly--contig:-NODE-604-length-10245-cov-4.568400_pt1 | contig 10245 bp, 14 predicted proteins | sample MGYA00244071_ERZ653466 | MGnify/ENA primary metagenome ERZ653466 (study PRJEB26926, sample SAMN06165150) | human gut metagenome | biome: ENVO:00009003; feature: ENVO:2100002; material: ENVO:00002003...
CGGTGCTTCCCACAAAAGCTGGAAACGTTGCAAGCGGTGATGGGTGTATTCGTGGACGCATATAACCGATTTGGTGAATATTCCGCCCAAGATTGAGCATCGCCACCGGGCAAATTGAGCATCGTTTCCGGCATAATTGAGCACGGCTTCCGCATGGGTTGAGCACACGGTAAAATGCAGATATGCAGCGCCAGAGAGGCTGCAAATATCTGCAAAGGAGGCCAGTCCAATGACGACCAATTACCGTGAGATCCTCAGGCTGAAAAGTCTGGGGCTCAACAAGACAGACATCGCAAGTGCAGCGCAATGCGCACGCAACACGGTGTCAGCAACGCTCGACAGAGCAAAAGTCTGTGGGCTCCAATGGCCGCTGCCGGAGGGCATGTCGGACAAGGAGCTTGCAGAGAAGCTGTTTCCTGGCGCAGCCGGGAAAACCGTTTTCAAGATGCCGGATTACGCTCATGTGCATCGGGAGATGCAACGACATGGCGTCACCCTGACGCTGTTGTGGCTGGAATACTGTGACCAATGTAAGGCAGAAGGAGCGGTTCCGTACCAGTCAACGCAGTTCAACAAGTACTACAACGACTATCTCAATCGCATTAACGCAACGATGCACCTGAACCACAGACCGGGAGAGCTCATGCAGGTGGACTGGGCTGGCGATACGGCGGCAGTAGTCGACACGGATACCGGCGAGATCCTTCCGGCATACGTGTTCGTAGCAACGCTGCCTTACAGCGCTTACAGCTACGTGGAGGCCTTTCTGAGTATGGAACAGGAGGCGTGGATCACAGCCCATGTCAATGCCTTGAACTACTTCGGCGGCGTGCCCCGGATGATTCAGTGCGACAACCTGAAAACCGGGGTAGAAAAGCATGGAAAGCATGAAATCGTTCTAAACCGGACATATCAGGAGTTGGCTGAGCACTACGCAACAGCGGTTGTTCCTGCCCGGGTACGAGCGCCCCGGGATAAAGCAGCGGTGGAAGGCACGGTGGGTATCATCTCCACTTACATTCTCGCCGCGTTGCGGAACCGGCAGTTTCTGTCGCTGCAGGAACTGAACGAGGCCATTCAGGAACGGCTGGAAAGCTTCAATCACAAGCCATTTCAAAAGCGTGAGGGCAGCCGGGCTGCTGCTTTCACAGAAGAACGGCCTTTCCTCCGTCCGCTGCCTGCCAACCCCTACGAACTGGCAACATGGCAGATTGCTTCTGTCGGACCCAATTACCACATTTGCGTGGATCGCATGAACTACTCCGTTCCCTTTGAGTACATCCGGCAGAAGGTGGACGTTCGTGTCACCCGTTCCACCATTGAGGTGTTCTTCAGCGGTAATCGAATCTGCTCTCACCGCAGGCTGTATGGAAGATTCAATCAATACAGTACGCTTCAGGAGCACATGCCGCCGGAGCATCAAAAGTACGTTCAGTGGAACGGTGAGCGCTTTATTCGCTGGGCAGCCAAAATAGGCGGCTGTACTGAAGCCGCTGTGAAAGCGATTCTGGGCAGCTACAAGGTGGAGCAGCAGGGGTACAAGGCCTGCATGGGACTGCTGAAGCTGGCGGATAAATACACGCCGGAACGCTTGGAAAATGCCTGCAGGCGCGCTTTTGAGTATACGCCCCAGCCCTCTTACAAGAATATTCAGACCATATTGGCAACCGGACAGGACAGGGTTCTTACGGAACCTGAACCGTCCTCAAATGCGCAGTACGGATTCACCCGCGGTGCTGAATACTACGGCAGGAGGTAAGCAGTATGTTGACTGAAACGACGATTACCAAACTCCGTGAAATGCGCTTGAGCGTCATGGCAAACGCGCTAAAAGACCAGTTAGAAGATACACAATATCGCAATATGGCATTTGAGGATCGCCTGGGGCTCCTTGTGGACGCCGAATGGAATGCACGGAAGAGCAATCATCTGCGCAAACTGATTCGGCAGGCAACCTTCTCTGATCCGGCAGCCTGTTTGGAAAATGTGGAATATCTGCCGGACAGGGAGCTGAAGCAGGAAGAGCTGCTTCGTCTGGGTTCCTGCAACTATGTCCATGAGCACCACAACGTTATCCTGCTGGGTGCAACGGGCAGCGGCAAGACCTATCTGGCCTGTGCATTGGGCATGGCCGCAGCGAGGCAGTTCCTGTCTGTAAAATACATCCGGCTGCCTGATTTGCTGGTAGAATTCAGCATCGCCCGAGGTAATGGCACCATCCGCAAGCTCATGGCGCAATACAAGAAATTTGCGCTGCTCATTATTGACGAGTGGTTGCTGTATCCTCTGAAAGAGAGCGAGTGCCGGGATCTGCTGGAGATCATGGAATCCCGTTACAAACGGGCTTCCACGATTCTATGCTCCCAATTCGACATCCCCGGTTGGCGGGACAAACTGGCCGACCCTATTCTGGCAGATGCAATCTGTGACCGCATTGTTCATGACGCATACACGATCATAATTGGCGGTCAGGAATCTATGCGCAAGCGTAAGGGCCTCAAGGAATAGCCGAGCCTTCGGCTCATCGGGCTCTGCCCGAACCCGAGGTTTTTCGCTTTGAGGTTTTCCAGGGAGAGTGATACGGAATGGTGCAGCGCAACAAAAAGAGAGCGATGTGGTAGCATCACTCTCCCCGCCAACCCCGTACACGGCGCTCATGTCGCTCCTCAGCGTTGCACTATCCTCCGTTACGGCTAAAGCAATTTTATAATACCCTTGGATATGCCTGGAGTCTATGTTCAACCTGCGCGGAAACACTGCTCAATCTGCACGCAAGCTGTGCTCAATTTAAGCGGAATCGATGCTCAAACTCAGCGGTTTTGGTGCGCATTTTGGGCGGTGTATGCATTTGGCAGGGCCAAGCACAAATACCGCCTCTCACATGTCAACGGAGAAGTACCTTTTTCTCTAGGCGCGCGCTTGGCCACTCCCCCACCGGTGAAGGCAGGGCCAGCGGTAAGCCCCGCAAGAAGCCGGATATGGAGCGGTGACGCGATGGCAGAACGAAAACGCAGCATCCAGCTTCATTTCATGGTGAACGAGCAGGAGCGCGAGCTGATCCGGCGGCGCATGGCCCAGCTCGGCACGGATAACATGGGCGCGTATCTCCAATGGCCATCGACGGCTATGTGGTGCGGCTGGATTTGTCGGAAATCCGAAGCCTCATGTCCCTTCTGCGCCGGAGCAGCAACAATCTCAATCAGCTCACAAAGCGGGCGCATGAAACGGGGAACATCTACGAGGCCGACATCGAGGATATGCGCCAAGAATACGAAAAGCTGTGGGCGGCAGCGGGTGAGATATTGACCCGCCTCTACGAAATCTGAAAAAGGGGCGATGCTCTGTCTGCTGGCCGCATAGTGGACGGAGCGCGCCCAATGTTATATTCCGTTTTAGTCGCATTCATGGTAATATAAAGGTATATTTGACATGAATGGAGGATGCGCTTTGGAAAAAACAAAATACAAATTTTCCGGACAAATTAAGGGGTTCCCTTTAATAAAATTGAAATCACATGACATAATACAAAAAATTCGTGCCGGATCGTTCTATATGAATAGCTTAAGAGTCTATCGTGAAATGTACGCGAACAGCAAGGATAATACAGTAGGTGATCCAAATGAGGGGAAATTCTTAGTGCATAGTGCGATACTTTCGGTTCCGAAGGCAGGCGTATATAAGTCCATTCAGGATTGCCCACTTTCTACTCTTAATGAAGATGATTATGTTTTCTGTCTGTTTGGCATAAATCCCCAAAAACATTCTTTATTCACATTTTCGGACGAACAGAAAAAAGAATTGATTAAATTTGGGGATACGGCATTACTAATCACCGATGCTTATGAGCTATGTAAAAGGGTCAGTAAAGCGGCAAAGGATAGAAATTTGGAAATTGATGGTGACTTTGTGCAGTACTATGACCCTAAGGCTGATGATGTTTTACGATTAGCCCAGTTGGTAGTGAATGGAATGAAAAATATAGTTTTTCATAAAACGAATAACTACGCATATCAGCAAGAGTATCGTTTTACCATAGCAAATAACACAGGGGATGACCATATAATTTTAGAAATTGGGAGTATTGAAGATATATCCGAGGTATTTTCTACGGAGGATATGCTAAATTCTAAAACCATACTCAACCAATAAACTCATAAAGAAATAGCCGGAAGAGCATTGGCGCTCCGTCCACTGGTCGTATAGTGGACGGAGTGCGCTTCTTATGTTATTCTTTGCTCGTGACATTTCAAACGACAACATCTATTTGCGCAAAACTCTGAACCTGTTGACGGCATCTGATAAGTCCAACTCTTGACGCTATCGCAGTCAATCAAGCATGACCCGCTGGCAACTTTTTGGCAACCAATTTGTGCGTTGTCATGCCTAAACCTGTTTAAACATGCACCTGTTATTGGGCGAAAAATAAAATGATATATACCTGTATAATCAATAAAAACGACTCTGACTCGTATTGTCTAGGTTCGAATCCTAGTTCCGCAGCCAATATTACCTAGAATGGATGTCAGCGTACTGTCTATGCTGACATCTGTTCTATTTTTGACCGATATTTTGGAGATCAACAGGCGAATCGCCTTTTCGTCCGGCGCCTGGCGGAGCGATTCAAGCCAGGTGGTAATGTTATCGACAGTATAGTCCTTTTCGGGCTTTGCATCGCGCAGAACATCGATCTCATCTTTCAACCGCTGCATTGTTGCGCCAACGTCAGCCACAACATCGGCCGGCAATGCGCCGGAGGAGAGGTTTGCAAGCAGGGCTTCATACTTCTGCTCCCGCTCAGCGATCTGGTCATGAACGGAATCGTAGAAATCTTCCATGCGGTACTCAGCTGACTCCTGGTAGCGTTTAAGTGCCTCTGCAATGGTCAGCTGGTTCTCGGGCGTTAAAAGCTCTCGGAGGTATGATTTTGCTGCGTTGTCGATGGTCTCCATGCGCACATTGGGGTTGCCGCAATGGTTCTTGCAATAGTAGTATTGATATTTTCCCGTAGTGATGGCATGCATGGCCGCGCCGCACTCACCGCAGAACACCAACCGGCTGCACAGGTACGAATTTTTCCGTCCGGTCATCTTCCTGCTGCTCATGATCTTTTGCACCTCCTCAAATTGTTCCTTGCTGATGATAGGGGGAATTGCACCTTCGATACGGATTGCAGAAGGCTTGCTGCGCTGGAGCATCTTTGAGCTTTCCTGCTCCGGGCAATATAAATAAACGCCAGTATATTTTTCGTTCCGCAGGATGTCATATATCTGCTGATACTTGATCGGCTTGCCGCGCTTACCGCGCACACCGGCAGCTGCCATCTCATCCACCAAGGCGGTGAAACCGATGCAGTCCGATGCGCAATTATACATGCGGCGCACATAAGCAGCCTCGAATTCATTAACGACATACTTCTGATCGACAATGTCATAGCCGAACGGTGCAAGGCCACCGTTGTGCAGTGCTTTCATGGCGTTCTCACGATGCCCTTTCTTCACTTCGTCAGATAAATCAATAATGTAGTATTCTGAGAGGGAGCGCATAAGGGCTTTCATGATAACAGCCTCTTTGCCCGTGCCGAAATCTTCAGCAACGGCAATAAGCTGGATCCCGTATGAATTCAGTTTGTCCTCGTACCGTACATGGTCGCTCATGCGCCGTGCGAAGCGGTTGTATTTGTGCACCAGGACCACATCAAAACGCTGTGATTTGGCATCCCGCATCATGCGCTGGAAGTCAGGACGGCGGTCGGTCTTTCCCGATGCGGCACGATCAGCATACACCGCAGAGATAGAATAGCCGTGCGCAGCTGCATATTCACGGCAGGCGCGCTCCTGCGCCTCGATGGATTCCTCTCTTTGTTTGTCGGTCGAAAACCTCGCATAGATCACTGCGCGCATAGTAGCTCCTTTTGGCGAAACCCTTTAAGCTGGCTGCATTCACCTGGCAGGGGAGCGCACCGTTCATCTCTTCTGCAGTTCGCACTGCGCTCCCTACATTTGCTTTCAACGATTATTCCTCTGGCTTTGTAACCGGCAATTCCACTTCAATCTCGGTCGCAAAATTGTCGAACTTAACATAATAAGTGCCATCGCCCTCGTAAACGATATGCATCTTGGCGTTGACGGTTGCCCCATCCCGCATTTCACCGGCCCAAGCGATGTCGTCCTCCGTGAAATAGGTGTGGCAGGTTTCCGACTGCGTTCCTGCCGGGTTGAACGAGCTAAAATAGAACATATTGAGCGATCCCGTGGAGCCGCTTTTGTTCGTAACCGTTATGGGGATGGCGATTATGTCCCTATCGTTCAAATCGCTGAATTGGTTATTGACCTTCGTGAACTCATACTCCGGGGAGAACGTGATCTCGAAGCCGTCAAACTCAAACGTATCGCCATAGGTAAGCGCCTTTGCCGTTTCCGGCGTGGGATCGGCAGCCGGCTCGACCGTAGGGACGGGCGTGGACGCATCGGGAGCCGCGGTTGCGGCATCCTGCGCAGCCGCGAGGCCTTCGGCATAGCCTTTTTCGTAGCCCGCCTGGAACGCTTCGGCGACATCGCCGCCGGAGCAACCGCTTACGAGCAGCAACACGATCAGAAAAAACGGGATAATCCTTTTCATTTGTAAAACCCTCCATCCATTTATGCTTTTATTGGCCCCTCCGTATAGGGGAGGGAAGAGGCGGTGCGGTGCATTTTGCTATTTTACTCTAACTGCACACACGATTGCCAAAACCGCGCATATGAGACACCACGTGGCCCATATCACCAAATCCCGAAAAATTCCCGGCATGATATAGCCGAAGAACGCACCAAACCCATACAATATAGCAATCGCAACATTTGCGCCCTTGCCACCGTTTCGTGAAGCGATCGACACAATACCGCCCGTCATGAGCATCATCGACACGATAAAACCCATAGTACCGCTGAAATCTCCAGTTTCGCGCAATGCGTTCCCTATGCCAGCGGCGCATGACTGGAATATCACAAAAAAGCAAAGCACTATAGAAAGGATTCCGGATACGAGCTTCCACGTCTTCACATTTTTGGACGTTTTCTGCTCCGGCTGTGGCATGACTCGCCTCGCTGCGGGCTCCCCGCATTTTACACAGAAGTTTCCAGTCACTTCCGCACCGCATTTTGTGCAATACATAGTTCCCTCCGAACGACGGCCTTTTCAATTCCGCTTACTGATTCATAGCATCCGGATACACAGCGCTGCTAATCATTTCTTCGGTTTCGTTGTCGACGACTTCTATCGTGCAGTGTGGCTCTTGACCAGTGAACTGCTGATACATTATGCCCAGCATTCCGGCGGCCAGGACGGAGAAACTATCCAACAAGCTACCTTCCCAAGCAGCCCGGTCAACGCGCAGGGTGATTTTGTCCGCTGAATCAGAAAGCTGCGCTTCCAGAATCGACGCATATTCCTGCGGCAGTTCCATGAGCGCTGTTTCCACTTCGACGCGTATGGACGCATCATACTGCGCAAATGCCTCAGCGGTCATCTTGACGGTGATGGAGCCATCTTCGTTCACTGTCCCATCTACGAAACCGTTACTGGATACCAGTTCCGCACAGGTAGCTTCGAGATCATCCGATTCAGTAAATAAAACGGCGGGTAAAGTGATCTCAGTAAACAGTAGCCCCGATTCAACCTCGATACCACCAATAGCCTCCAGCGGCGCCGTCGGAGTACCGGCCGGTTCTGGCGAGGGTTGTGGAGTGGTGGTCCATGTAGGTTCGGAGGTTGCTTGTACAGTAGGATGCGGTGCAGGCTCTTTGGCGCACCCACAAAAGAGCAAGAGTGCAGCAACAACAATAGCAACAAGTTTGCGCATCATTTTTTCACCCCCAAATTATAGATTGTTTGAGCGAAGCTCACCCCCGCTTATGCGGGGAAAACAAGATCCTGTCCTCTAGCACCTAAGCTAACATAAGGATCACCCCCGCTTATGCGGGGAAAACAAAATGACATGCCAAAATATTTATTGCTTTTGGGCGTTAACTGATGTATAGTATTTTATGTTGATACCAAAACTTACATAGTTGTTTATCACTCCAAACCAGCGAACAGTTTAAGCTTTTTTAGGCACCAAAAAGGCAACCTGATCGCTTTCGATACCATAAACGGTACTCCCCCCATTTCCGCTATTGCACGCCAACGTGCAAAGTAATATAATGTACTCACAAAACAAGAACGAACGTTCTCACAACTCAAACCGGAAAGGAGACATCTTGTGAAACATGCAGCTCACAAACACCCCGCTTCTACTAACTCCAACCAGCCTGACTGTAAGCGCAAAGCAATGACGGATGCCATAGTGGTAGCGCTGCCAAAACTTAATGATGAACATTTTGAACTAGTTCATCGTTTAACGCTTCTGCTGTGCGAGGGGCAAAGCCGCTCCCGGTGAGGGCGGCTTAACTACTCTTTGTGCAGCATTTCAGCCATCTTTTCGATGAGCGCCCAATCCTTTTCGTCCAAACGTGCCAACGCGGCGATAAAACGGCTTTTAAAACCATCGCCAGACAATATCAGTTCGCCCATGAAGTCGGTGATTTCCTGCGCACGGGTGCGCCGGACAAACATTTCACCTTCGCCGGTGCGTAGCCATGTCTCATTGACGTTGTAGGTTTTGCAAATCAATGTAATAACGGCGTTCGTGGGTTCATTCCTGCCCATTTCATATTGTGCCACGGTATTCCGTTTTATTCCGGCTACATCTGCGATCGCCTGCTGCGTAAGGCCTAACTTCTTCCGCAAAGCCTTTATCCTGTCTTTCATAGCAACCTCCGTTCTTCGCTTCATTATATAGCATTTAGCCGCATAAGTCAATGCAAAAAGGTCACAAAAACAACAAAATGAGCATTGACATATATGTTGATGTGACGTATAATGGTCATGTAAACAACAAACGTATTAGTCCAATGAGCGGGAGGTGACCATTGTGAGCGAAAAAGAACGCGAAACCGGCAAGCGTCTGGCAGCCACGTTCGATGCATTACCAGAACCGGGCAAGGAGTTCTTGCTGGGTTTTATGGAAGGTGTGGCAGCGGCTAAGGAACGCGAGCGTGAGGAAGCAAATGATGCCCAGGATGTCCAAGAAAGCTGAAAGGAGAGGAACATGGCCCGTGAGCAGACAACAATACGCCTACCGGCAGAAGCGGCAGGCGTATGGATGGGGAAAAGCGTGAAGGCGTTACATTATCTTTTTGAACGCTGCGTCATGCGCGTCAAGGCGGTCTTCGGCGTGACCCAGATCATCCCAAATGAACTGCACGTTGGTCTTGATGTCGGCGATATCTTCCTGCATTTTTGCCTGTCCAGCTTTCAGATCGGCGATGTCCGATTGCATTTGCATGAGGATCCCGAGGATTTTTTCTTCGTTGTTCATGGTGCGGCGAGCCCCCTTTCGATGGACCGATTTTATCATAATGCGGGGGTGACAGTCAATAACACCGTGGGTCGTCCGAGCGCCCTCATCCTGCAAATCCTGCGGGATTGGGCGAAGAAGCAAGCGAGTTAAGGAGGAGCACATGGACAAGAAGAACATCTGTCCGTTTTGCGAGTGCGCGATCCCGCAAAAGAACTGTGGAATGGGGCTTGTAAACTGCCCATTAAAAGGATGCGGAAATGCGCATAAAACGGAGTGCGATTGTTTCCGTGAAAACAGCCGACTGGTAAGCCTGAGAGAAGCTGCTATCGACGCAATCAAAGAGTTTGACCGCCTAAACGAAGGCGGACAAAGCTCCAAAGCGGCGATGCAAAACGTGGCGGCCCGCTCGTGTGTCATGACGGAAGCTTTTGCAACCATGCTGGACATTGGCTATGACGATGCAGCGGAGATGCTGCGGGAATGGGCGAAGAATCAAATAAATTGAAAGGAGAAAACCATATGCCATCCACGATTACAGTACCCATACGGGCGCGATATGAGATTGTCGAAGGACAGGCGATCCTGAGGGAGGCAGAATATGCCGAGGTAGATGTAAAGATTATCGCAGAGATGCTATTGAAGGCATTTCGGGTCGATGCAAAGGAGGTAGACGAAAAATGCAAGTAAGCAACATATGGGGCTGTGTTTTCAGCTTTATGCTACCGGGCATGGTGCTGGGAGTAATGGCGGCCCTTGCGGCGGTGGAGATGGTCGAGGCACGCGAGCAGCGCAGGGCGCGGCGGCGGAAAAGGCCGCTGTACATCGAGGACTTGAAGGAGGAGTGGAAATGAGGACAGTAACACCCG
>ENA-OYZG01000621-OYZG01000621.1-human-gut-metagenome-genome-assembly--contig:-NODE-621-length-10136-cov-6.536752_pt1 | contig 10136 bp, 8 predicted proteins | sample MGYA00244071_ERZ653466 | MGnify/ENA primary metagenome ERZ653466 (study PRJEB26926, sample SAMN06165150) | human gut metagenome | biome: ENVO:00009003; feature: ENVO:2100002; material: ENVO:00002003...
CCCCTATCTCATCGACCTGGACGACCTTTGCAGCGACGGGTTGCTCCTGCCGGAGGAATACCGGACGCTGCCGTGGGGGGACGACCCCGCCCGGGTCGCCTACGGCCTGCTGTACCGGAACCGGTTCCCCGTGTTGGAGAAGGCCGTGCGGCGGCTGCGCGCCGGCCGGCCCGCCGAGCTGGCGCGGTTTTGTGAAAGCGAGGCGGACTGGCTGGAGAGCTACGCGCTGTTCATGGCGCTCAAGGGGCGCTTTGACGGGGCCCCCTGGAGCCGCTGGCCGGAGCCCCTGCGGCGGCGGGAGCCGGCCGCGCTCGCCCGGGCGGCCCGGGAGCTCTCGGACGCGGTCTGGTTCTGGAAGGGCGTGCAGTACCTGTTCTTTGCGCAGTGGGGGCGCCTCAAGCGCCTGGCGAACGAGCGGGGCGTCTCCCTCATCGGCGACCTGCCCATCTATGCCGCGGAGGACAGCGCCGACGTGTGGGCGCACCCGGAGCAGTTCCAGATGGACGCGGCGCTGCGCTGCACCGTCGTGGCCGGCTGCCCGCCGGACGGCTTTTCGGCCGACGGCCAGCGGTGGGGGAACCCCCTGTTCGCCTGGGACAGGATGGCGGCGGACGGGTACCGGTGGTGGATGCGCCGCATCGCCTTCCAGTTCCGGCTGTACGACGTGGTGCGCATCGACCATTTCCGGGGCTTTGACGCCTATTACGCCATCCCCGCCTCCTCGCAGACCGCCCGGGAGGGGACGTGGCGGCCCGGCCCCGGCCTGGCCTTCTTTCAGGCGATGGAGCAGGCGGTGGGGCGGCGGCCCATCATCGCGGAGGACCTGGGCTTCCTCACCCCCTCCGTGCAGCGGCTCCTGGCGGAGACCGGCTATCCCGGCATGAAGGTGCTGGAGTTTGCCTTCGACAGCCGGGACGGCGGCGGGCGGGCGTATCAGCCCCACAATTACCCCGTCAACTGCGTGGCCTATGTGGGCACGCACGACAACGATACGGCCCTGGGCTGGCTCGCCACCGCCGCCGCGGCGGATGTCGCGCTGGCGCGCGAGTATCTGCACCTGGATCCGGCCGAGGGCGAAAACTGGGGCATGATGCGGGCCGTCTGGGGCAGCGCCGCCGGCTGCGCCATCGTCCAGATGCAGGACCTGCTCGGCCTTGGGACGGAGGCGCGGATGAACACGCCGTCCACCCTGGGCGGCAACTGGCAGTGGCGCGCCCTGCCCGGCTTTGACAGCCCGGCGCTGGCCAAACGGCTGCGGCGGCAGATGGAGCTCTACGAACGGCTCGCCCCGGCCGCGGCCGCCCCGCAGCCGTAAGAGCGCGGGGGGCGTGCTGTTTGCGTCAGCAAATTGCGCTGCCCGCAAAGAACGCGTTGAGGCAATTTGCGAAAAAGTACGTTGAACAGGATGTAGTCAGGCAATCAATTTGCCTCTAGCGGAGCGAATTTGAAGGTGCATAAGTTTCAAACAAAAGCAGGTGAACGCAAAATGGCGGCATTGGTTTGTGATATTTGCGGCGGGAAATTGATTATGGGCGCTGGCGAAATCGCAGTGTGCTATAGTTGTGGGACGATGCACAGCGCCGATAGAATGAAGGAGAAGATCCAGGAAGTCAGAGGCATTGTGCAAGTAGATAATTCCCATATGCTGGAGAATTATTTTGAAATTGCCCAGAATGCACAAGCGACGGGAAACAATTCGGAGGCAGAATTGTACTGCAACAAAATGATCGAGATTGATTCGTCAGACTACAGAGCCTGGATGCTAAAAGGGAAAGCGATCATATGGGAATCTTCTTTACAAAATAACAGAACAAATGAAGGCGTCGCTTCGATGATAAAAGCCATAAATAAGGCCCCCGATGATGTGAAGGAAGCTCTTATAGAAGAAGCGAAAGAGCAAATCAAGGGCGTTTCTCTTGCGCTAATCAGCATAAGAAGGGATCGTTTCGTCAAATGGCCCGATGAAGAAGAAACCAAGGGGTTTTCCTCTGACATTGCGTCAATATTCAACACGGTTACAAACTTTCAGTCTCAGACTGGCGAAACCATTCCGCTTTCTGAGATTACGACTCCCATTGCAACGATGATAAACGATGCCGCAGTAGACGCGTGGAATAATCTAATTTTGCCGGAGTACGTGGGCGATGACGATGGGTTTGGGGATCGCGCCGGAAAAGACGAGTGGGATAAATTCCTTAAGAGAGCCGGTTATTGCACAGAGCTTCTGGAAAAGGCAATCAGCCTGTGTGATGAGGATGATGAGTCCGATATTATAAGATACAAGAGTCTGATTAATGTTCATAAGGCGGTAATCGATTCTTGTTCCTGGGTTTATGAAATCACCAGCTCCGGGAAAGAATGGTATCGTGACTGGGTGTTAACGGATGAAGCCAAGGATGCCCGCCGTGAGCTTATCCGCAGTTATGAAGCAAAAATAAAGAAAATTGAAGAGTCGAAAAAGAAAGCTGAAGAAAAGGAAGCCAAAAAGCGGTTTGATGAGTACTGGTCCGAGCACTCTGTTGAAAAGGCTGCGCTCGAAACGGAAAGAGCGGCCCTGCAGGGGGAAATCACCTCACTGCAAAGTGAAATCAACGATTTTCCCGGGCCTGAGGATATAAAAAGTATTCAGGAACGCATCGATGCGCTGGATGCGGAAAAGCGTTCTCTTGGCATATTCAAAGGGAAGGAGAGGAAAGAGTTACAAGAAAAAATGGATGCCGCCCATATCGAATTGAAAAAAGTTACTGACAAAATGGATGTTGCCAAAAACGAGACCAAAGAAATGGAAGAGAAAATCGATTCCCTGCAGAAGCGAATCGCTGAAATAGATGCTGAACTTACAAAAGCAAGATAATGATGAACCATTTCGGCGCTTTTAAATCAAAAACGCCCGGATGCGCTCATAACAACCGAATGCAACCAGAAGAGAGCAAACAGGATTGCCTCGGATGGCTTTAACGGCAGGGATTGATTTGCCGGCGGCAAAAATTTTTCGCAAAAGTGATAGCCGCACAGCGGCGCAAGAGGTGCAGTCCCTTGTTCGGAACGCAGTGACGCAAAACAGCCCGGACATTTTGGCGGGTGCTCATAAAACAGTTAATCCTCCCTGTGAGAAATCTCAAAGGGAGGATTTTGCTTAATGTTTCAATGCAGCAGCATCTAAGGCTCCATCTGATGAGGACGGCTTGGGTACGGTGCAAAACCGCACCTTATGCACTACACCGAACAGTGTATAGAAGTGCGTCCTTCTTAGAGGTTAAAGCCCTTGGGAATAACCACTGTAAGAATGCGGTTTTTGAAAAGTATAGACTTTTATGATCTCATTTCAGCAGTACAAGTGTGCCGGTCTCATCTCCAAGGAGCTTGGCAATGTTTTCTTCCAAAGGATAAGTATCCTGCCAGTTCACAAAAATCCCCGTGCCGTCCGCACTTTGGATATAGGTGTTGTCGGAAAAGACCTTCATGTAATCATTGCATTGAGGGAGCACAATAAGGGGGCCTTGAGAAACGGCGAAGATGTTGTTGCGAACATACACCGTGCCGTCATGAGGGTTGGGCCCTCCCTGAATGGTGAAAGCTGCGCTTCCGTTGTCTTCCCAGTCTGTGTTATAGAGAGAATCCACGGCGGTATCCAGAACGATATTGTTCTCCACCACCAGGTTTTTAAAGTTGTGATTAGGGTCGATTTCCTTATCCCAGTTGCAGAGAATCAGCGGCTGATTGCATTTTTCCACCAGATTGCCGGCAATGCGGATGTCCGCGGCACCCTCGTCCCCTTCAAAAATCTCAACGGAAATACCCTCCTGAAACGCGTGGTGGACATAGTTGTTCTCCGCTGTCGTCTGGGGATTGTTGATGGACAGGGCCCCGCCCCGGCGACCAAAGAGGATGTAATTCAAGCCGAGGGCGGCATCCCCGTACTCTTTTTCCAGAACAGACTGATAATTGCTCACCGCGCCGCCGCACCAGCCGAACTCACAGTTTTGAATGACCCAGCCGGTGTTCCCTGTGCCGATGGTATGGGCTGTATAGGCAAAGCAGAGGCTGTCCAGCACGGTATCCCGGCCGCCTGCATAGGCGGTAAAGCAATAGGGCTGCAGAAATTCTATGCTGTCATACAGCTCCCCGGGATTGCCTGCGTCGCAGCGGAAATACAGCTTGCCCGTGGGCCGATAGCTTTCGCCGGTTGACCAGTTCCGGGAAACAAAAATATCATCGTTCCAGTTTTCGGCCTTTACCTGTGAATAGTCCAGCGCCGGGAAGCAGTACATATCGGGGAGATGCTCTTCTACAGAATAGGTCTGCTCTGTCAGCTCATACCGATGCTCGCCCGAATCCAGCAGGGTATAGCTGCCCTCGTCCCAATAGGCGATGTCACGGCGGACAGGAATGGAGCCGTTGAGGGCAATGGCCCCCACCTCGGACATATCCCGATAATAGACCCAGATTTTCCGGCCATCATCCCCTTCGTGGTAGAGGATCCACTTCTCCCCGCCGGTTCCGTTTTCTTCCGAGCCATAAATCCGCGGCATATCTCCCTGACCGTAGGCAGAGAAGGTGATGCCGTCGACCCAGCACGCAGAAGTGGGCAGCTCCGTGGCGCGCCAAATGCCGCCCCGCTCAAAAAACACCGCATCGCCAGATTGGAGACCGACATTTTTCAGCGCAGCAGGGGTTGCAAAGGCAGTTTCCGGGGAGAGACCGTCGTTTTCATCGCTGCCGCTGTTGGAAATATAGTAGGCGGTGCCGGTATAGGTTTCGCCCTTTATAAAAGTGTCCGATTTTACGATCTCCGTATCGCAGGAGAGGATCTCCTGCTTGCGCTGTTCCGCCTGTGTGTGCACATCGTCCAGAAGCGCAACGGCCATATCCGGCTCGCTGGTGGGTGCAGGAGCCGGTTCACCGGTGGCGACCGGTAGGGCTTCGGAGTCGGTTGGTGTGTCTGCGCCGGAACAAGCGCAGCAGATCACACAGAGCATAAGGATAGAAATCACAAGTACAGTTCTGCGCTTCATGTGGTGTGCCCCCTTTTGTTTCCAATTCTCTTTAATTATACCACCAATTTTTTAACCTGCAATATAATGTGGTAACTTTTGCGCCCATTTTCAATACTGTAGCTTGATTTTGCGAACTGTTTAGCAGATTCTTCACATAACTGAAACATATACAAGAATAGCCCCGGCAGAAACACCTGCCGGGACTGTAACTGTTTTATGGCGCTCCGCCTTTGCTGTCCGGGCTGTCTGCATCGCAGAGCGCACGATACAGGGCTTGCCCCTGTATAGAAGTGCGCCCTTGTTACCAAGGGATTATTCGAATTCTACAAGTGATAGCGTATCTGAAAGAATGCTCATTCTCGAATACATTCCATCGGGATATACAAATAGTGCAGTTGAGAGAACCTGATTTGAATCCACCCATTCAGCGGGGCCACCCGCTTTCGGAACTCGTTTGATATGACCAGAGGTAAACATTGCCAATGCGTAAATAGCATATTCATCTTCATCAATATATTTGGCGAGTTTAATTATCTCATCCATTTCAAGTGTTTGAATGTAATAAATATTGTCTCCATCTATGACGAAGTTTCCTACATTAGAATCCTTGATAATTAGTTCGGCACTCTCTTTCCCTGTAAGTGATACTCTATAAATACCATTATCATTTTTGAAGTATATTTCTTCATCGCAAAGGACAAGATTGTACGCTTCGGATCTGCAAATTTCAACGCTCTCAGCCTTTTTTATGTCATAAGAGAAAATTGAACTTTCAGTTGCATAGTAAATCGTGTCACCGGCAAGTATGAACTCCTCAACGTTATCGAGCAATAGAGAATCCTCACCATCATTCATGGGGTGCATTCTCAATTCATCGTTATACAGATAATACAGAGCCGTATCCGATGCACTGAAATCGTTCAAGTAATTATCGGAATCGTCGGTCAATTCAACAAGTATATTATCGTCTGAACCATCTTTTTCCATTATACCAATTTTATAAGTGCCAACTTCATAAGTCGCATATAGGATTTTTCCATTTACGATGCGGATTCTATCGATATTTGGATTACTTGAAACGAGGGATTTATTGGTTCCAGTATACGAAGTTGAGTAAACGCAGGTCTCACTGTCATTTTCGTCATAAAGCCCAATAAAATATAGAGCCTTATCATCAAAAGCTAACTTACCACCGTTATTAAAATTACTTTCAACTCTTGGATCAAAAACGCCAGATGCTGATTTGTTCAGCGTGAAGAAAATAACAGCAGACACAATTACAGCAAGAGCAACAACCAATGCAACAATTCGCCTGTTCTTAGGCTTGGCCACAGTTGCGGTAGAATTTTCATCGGTTGATTCGTTTGATATTTGATTGTTGGAACTGGATTCCTGAGCGATGGAATCTTTAGCCGAATCTAATCTTGCTGTGCGCTTAATAGCAGTGCCGCATTTTTCACAAAATACGGCATCATCATCCAGCTTTGATCCGCAATTTTTGCAAAACACGAATAATATCCCTCCCTTAATAATCAAAGTCGATTACTGTTACTGTGCAATCTTTAATTGACCAATCTTTGGAGACAGACAGTCTCCACTTACATGATTCACCCGGTGCAAGCCCTTCTGCCCCCACAGCGTATGTCCAATCAGTATCAACCACAGACCCGGAACTCGTCTTAAATGCACCTTTTATTTTTACAAAGCTCACAGTCTGATCGCTGTTGTTTGTAATAGTCCCTTCGGCAATCGTATAACTGCTATTGGATGAAAGTTTAACATTGCTTATTTTCAATTCATATGAGTATACAGGGTCTATGCCGAATTCTTCTTGCGCATCATCATAAAGAAGGTAGTGTTTATAACAATAATTACTATAAAGGAAGCGACTATCCTTACACGACTCTACTGCACATTTATGCGAATAGCAATAATCGCTGCCGGAAACAGCTTTATTTCCACATCCGCTAGATTTGCATTTCCCCGGATTTACTACGATTACAATTATGAGAACACAGACGATCAGGGCTGCTATTCCAAAAAAAATTTTGGGATGTTCCCTAATATTTTTTGTTGCAGTCTCGATACTATTGATAGTGTTATTTTTCTTGATTGCTTCGTTTATTGAACCGCTTTTTAAATTCCTTCCGCACTTTGGACAAAGTTCATCTGTTTCCGAGATTTCCGTGCCACAATATTTACAGAACCGCATGGTTTTTGTCCCCTTAATGTTTCATTGAAATTATATCAACGGCAGCACCGACAGCTACAATCAACCAACCAATAGCCTGTTCGATAGAAGCAAGAATTTCAGATATTGCAACGATCCCTCGGTAGGTATATGTATAAAAATCACCTCCAAATGAAGTGGCGGAAATGCTTGTTCCTGCGCTCACTACTCTGATAAGGCCGACGATAATTACAAGGGTTCCAACAATCAATCCCGGCATATTTGCCTTTCGTTCTTTCTTTGTGTCTGTTTTAGGGGCGTCAAATGTAACCTGATGATCACTTTGCTTACCTTGCGCTAGCCCATTAGACGCAGCAGCTTCAAGATCGTCAAGGCGTGTACCACAAAAAACACAGAATTTTACATCTTCCTCCAAAACAGCTCCACATTTAGGGCAGTTCATGATTTCTCCTCCGCTATTTCATTTTTAGTTTTGAAAACGTGTACGTTTTTATCAGCTTGATCTGATGTGCCCTGCTTGCGCCAAACAGCGCAAAAATTTGACGAAAATGTGTTGAAACTTCCTCCGGGCCATGCTAAACTGATACTATATTGTCGGCTGAGGAGTTTTACAAAAACGTACACCTTTCTGTAAAGCCGGGCGGTTACAGCCGCCCGGCTTTTTCGTAAAGCTCCGCCCGGTAGCGGAAGGTGGCAAGCGGCATCCCGCATTCCTTCGCCGCCGCCGTGCCCGTGATTTTTCCGGCCTTCCACCGCTGGTAAACGCTGTGGAAGTTTTCGGGCAGCGGTCCGGGCGGCCGCCCGAACCGGACGCCCTTTGCCTTTGCGGCGGCGATGCCCTCGGCCTGCCGCTGCCGGATATTGGCGCGCTCGCTCTCGGCCACAAAGGACAGCACCTGCAACACGATGTCGCTGAGGAATGTGCCCATCAGGTCCTTGCCCCGGCGGGTGTCCAGCAGCGGCATATCCAGCACCACGATGTCAACGCCCTTTTCCTTCGTCAGCATCCGCCACTGTTCCAGAATTTCCGCATAGTTGCGCCCCAGCCGGTCGATGCTCTTGATGTAGAGCAGATCGCCTTTTTTCAGTTTCCGCAGCAGGCGTTTGTACTGCGGGCGGTCAAAGTCCTTGCCGGACTGCCTGTCCGTGTAGATGTTTTTCTCCGGAACAGACCTCTCCCGCAGGGCGATCCGCTGCCTGTCCTCCTTTTGATCTCGGCTGCTGACGCGGATGTATCCGTAATCCATTCCCGCGATGTATCCCACCTCCCCGCGCTTTTTTGAGACAATACCGTCCCCCGGCGCAGCGGTCAACCCTGCCCGCGCCGTCGCCCGTGTGGTACAATATCCCCGTCCGGGCGGGCGCGCGGGAGGCGCGCTCTGACACGCCGCAGCCGACGGCCATGCTCAGGGCAGGCGCGCGCGCGGGAGGCGCGGCCATGCGCCGGCCTGGGACAATTTCCCCGTCCGTCCGGGCGCGCGGCTGCCGCGCCGGGCGCTTCCCAAAAAATTTCTGCTGCCGGATGAACCGTCCGGCGCGCCGGCGGGTATGTCTCAGTAAAGGAGGGCAAAGCGCGTGGATGTGATCGATCCCTATATCGAGCGGTACGGCGAGCGGCTGTACGGGCTGTGCCGCGCGCTCTGCGCCTCCCGCGCGGACGCGGACGACCTGTACCAGGAGACGTGGCTGCGGGCCGTGCGCTCCTTCGCCCGGTACGATCCGGCGCGCCCGTTCGCCCCGTGGATCACGCGCATCTGCGTGAACGTCTACCGCAGCCAGCTGCGGCGGCGCGCGCTCAGCCCCGTGTACAACCGCTTCGCCACCACCGAGGAGAAGGACGCGGCCCTTGCCGCCGCCCCCGCGCCGGAGCGGGCGGAATACGGCGAGCTGTACGACGCCGTCGCCCGCCTGCCGGAGCGGCTGCGCGTCGCGGTGATCCTGTACTATTTCCGGGATATGGACGTTGCGGCGGCGGCGCGCGCGCTCCGCCTGCCCGCCGGCACGGTCAAGTCGCGGCTGCACAAGGCGCGCGCCCTGCTCAGGGAGGCGTTGGCGGATGCGCCGCAAGATGGGGAGGATGCGCCGGGAGGCGCGCAAGATGCGTCAGGAGGTGTGGAAGATGAAGCAACCGTTTGATTTTACAGGCGCCGCGCCGCCCCCGCTCGACGGGCGCGCGCTGCGCGCGGAACTGGCGCGCCGGCGTGAACGCCGGGCCGCGGCGCTGCTCGCGGCCGGCTCGCTGCTCGCGCTGACCTGCCTGGCGCTGGCGGCGGTATCCCTGCGCATCGTCGCGCCCGCGCTCGCGCCGCTGGCCGCCGCGTACGTCTGCGCCGCCGCATCGGGCGGCGGCGTGCTGGCCATATTGCTGATCCATCAAAGGAGGTCGTTGTTCTCATGGCGCTGAGCATCCTGGTCGTCGCCGCCTATCTCGCGGTTTTCCTCTGCATCCCGCTGCTCATCGGCGTCTACGTCTATCGGGACGCCGCCCGCCGCGGCATGAACGCCGCGCTCTGGACGGTCGTGGCCGTGCTGGCCCCCGCCTTTACGGGCCTGATCGTCTACCTGCTCGCCCGCGGCGCCGCGCCCGCGCTCAAGTGCCCGCAGTGCGGCGCGGCCGTGACCGATGCGTATGCCGTCTGCCCGGCGTGCGGCGCAAGGCTGCGGGCCGTCTGCCCCGGCTGCGGCGCGCCCGTGGAGCCGGGCTGGAAGGTCTGCCCGCGCTGCGCCGCCCCGCTGCCGCAGACGCCGGCGCCGGACGTGCACCCGCCCGAGCGGCAGCCCGACCGCGCGCTGCGCCGCGTGCTGCTGGCCGCGCTGCTCATCCCGGCCGCGCTGATCATCGCCTTCGTGCTCTCCTTTGGCGCCTTCTCCGCCTCCGGCGCTTCGGTGAGCGGCGTCACCTCGCTCCCGGCGGAGGAATACCTCGCCGAAACGGGCGACCGGGAGAC